>Ga0154554_1064_pt1 | contig 1130 bp, 1 predicted proteins | sample RifGroF2_FD_105697 | JGI IMG/M metagenome (GOLD analysis project Ga0154554, IMG submission 105697) | Bacteroidetes bacterium GWF2_43_11 | reverse complement strand
GTAGACGTTGCTTTCGTTACCGGGAATTGGGTCTGCCGAGAAGATCACCTTGTCACCCGGATCGAGAGACATAAGTTGGTGGGTACCAGTTGCGATACGTTCTAGAGACGATCCTAGTTGACCTTGGCTACCGGCTATTATTAAGCACTGCTCAGATTTGGGGAGCAATTTGATTTTGCGTTTGTCAACAACGAGCCGAGGGGGGATGTCGAGAAACCCGAGTCCGGCGGCTACTTTGACGTTGCGTTCGACAGAGTAGCCAACAAAAGCTACTTTCCTACCTGCGCGGCGGGCAACCCAGAGAGCTTGTTGAATGCGACTGATGTTGCTGCTCATGGTAGTGACCACGATGCGATTTTCGACACCGCGAAACTCTCGCTCGAAAGACTCTTCTACGATACGCTCACTCAAGGAATGGCCTGGTTTTTCGCTGCGAAGGCAGTCTGAGAGTAAGAGCGTAACGCCTTCTGCTCCTGCTCTAGTCATGGAGGAGACATCCGGGAGTTCTTGCCCAACGGGAGTCCAGTCGAACTTGAAGTCCGACCCGTGATAGATATTGCCGAGAGGGGTTTTGATAATCAGGTGTTTGGTGTCGGGAACTGAGTGAGTGACGGGGATCATTTTGATCTCAAAAATACCTAGGTTAATGGGCTGTCTATCGCCGACGATATTAACTATTTTGGGATCGATCGAAAACTCTTTGAACTTTTCTTTGATAAAACCTGCGGTTAGGCGGCTCGTATAGATAGGGATTCCGCTTCTTAACTGAGGAATAATAAAGGGGAAGCCACCGATGTGATCCTCATGGCCGTGCGTGACGACAAAGCCCCTAATTTTGCTCTGCTTATCTTTGAGATAGGTAATATCGGGTATCGTAAGATCTCCTCCCGAAACTCCTTGGTCTGGAAAGCCCATGCCACAGTCGACGATAAAGATGTCGTCTTCTCCTTCGTACACAAACATGTTGTCGTGGACGTTGGGACTCCCCCCGAGAGGAGTAATTTTGATAACTGAATTTTGATTAAAAGTCATATGCTCTCCGTTTCTTTTTGATATATACAGCTTACCATTTTATTGGTTCTTTACCATTAAACTCCAGATAATAGTTACATTTGGTAAACGGTTGACTG
>Ga0154554_1067_pt1 | contig 2878 bp, 2 predicted proteins | sample RifGroF2_FD_105697 | JGI IMG/M metagenome (GOLD analysis project Ga0154554, IMG submission 105697) | Bacteroidetes bacterium GWF2_43_11 | reverse complement strand
CGATGCCAACAACAATGCCTCGACATTCATCGACACCGTCAACGGAACGACCTACACGACGTCTTACACCTATGATAAAGACAACCGCCCGACCTTGGTGACGGCGCCTAAGATCGGAAGCACGAGCAATACGACCGGATACCTTTATGATGTGTTGGGAAGACTGACCTCCAAGACCTGGACAACCGGTTCGACAACCTATACGACCACCTACACTTACAAGGACCATCCTACCAATACCAGCTTAACCAGCACCCAAGTCGCCAGTATCCAAAACGGTTCAAATTCATTGATTTCTTATGCGTATGACAAGAATGGCAACATCACCTCTATCACTGAGGGAACAAACACGATACAATATGTTTATAACGAACTCAACGAGGTGGTAAGGGAAAACAACCAACGCGACAGTAAGACCTTTGTTTACAATTACGACTTAGGTGGAAACCTGCTCAGCAAGATCGAATACGCCTACACCACCGGAGAGGATCTTGGTATTCCGGTCAACACGATCTCTTATGCTTATGGAGATACGAACTGGAAAGACCTGATGACTTCCTTTGACGGGAAAGCGATCACCTACGACGCCATCGGCAATCCGCTGACCTATGACGGAGGCACCTTCGCTTGGGAAGGACGTAAACTTACTTCCTTCAGCAAGTCTGGACTTGCGGTTTCCTACACGTACAACGAAAACGGCATCCGTACTTCCAAGACCGTCAACACCGGCAGCAATGTCACCACCAACTATCGTTTATCTGGTGATAAAGTGACCTTTGAGCAAACCGGATCGAACACGATTTATTATGTTTATGACACTCAGGGTCAATTGATTTCGATGATCTTGAACAACGCGGAATATGCTTATCTCCGCAATGCGCAGAACGACATCGTCGGCTTGATCAACAGTGCAGGAGTTCAGGTTGTTTCCTACACCTACTCCACCTGGGGTGAAGTACTCACCATCTCGGGATCCTTGGCGTCAACCGTAGGGCAACAGAATCCTTATCGTTATCGCGGATACCGCTACGATTCGGAAACCGGACTCTACTACCTCCAAAGCCGTTACTACAGCCCACAATGGGGGAGATTCTTGAATGCGGATGGTTTTGTAAGTACATCAAAAAGCGTTCTAAGCAAAAACATGTTCGTTTATTGTGGAAATAATCCTGTTAATTTCCATGACGATGGGGGTTATCGTAAAAATTGGATAATATCAGGTCTATTATTCATTGCAGCAATTGTACTTAGTGTATTCGATGCTGTAAATGACACAGCAGTAGGAGAAGTAATAGACGGAGGGAATGTAGTCATAGCTACGTATGAAATAGCATCCATCGGGAAGAATGCTATAAATGATAAGGAAATACACACAAGGAATGTAATTTCTGCTGGGACTACAAAAATACCAAAAATCATTCCACTAAAAACAAAAGGAGTTGCGGATGACATGGATGCTTACGTTGACTCTTTAGGTGCAAAATATGAGAACATGTGTATTACGAGTTCCTTAGGGGAAAGTATTCGAGGAAAGACTTTGGAAAATATGAGCGATATAGAAATAAAAAAATTGGTTGGAGAAATGATGGTATGGGATTTTGAAGTATATTCTGATCTTGGCATTGATTTTGGGAAAGATGCTTCTGAAAAGGCAGGTGGCGCACTCTATGGAACAGAAGAATAAATATGTAAAATCAATCAATATCAAGAAAGCACTACACATTTTCATAATAACTTTGATTACAGTTGGGGCACTTCTAGTTACCTTGATATGGAATGCTGAAAGAATAGGTGATTGGTATGCAAAACGAGAAAATAGGAATTATACCATAGCATGGTATGAAATAGATTATACTTTTAGTCGATCAGAAGATTCATTACGAAAACTATGTGATGCACTTTTGCTGTCTGATGATTTCTCAAGAATTTACAAATATTATGGAATCTGGTTCGAAGAGTATCAAACTGAAATTGATGATTTTAGTGCAGTTAGTTTAGCAAATTTAGTCCTTTCTTCATACTATGTGAAAGGTTTTGATACGTACAAACAACTTTATAGTAAGTATGTTTACGATCTAACAGATTATACAGCAGTCTTTTTTCCGCTTGATGCAATCGCATTTGACCCACACGCAACCCAAGATGCGTTGATATGGGAAATCGAGTTCACTGAGACGCTTCTGCAATTAAATTCCAAACCTAGGGTTCGTTTAGGAATTTATGGCTATCAAGTGATTGCCTATAGGCAATTAGGGGACCAAGATAAAGCGGAAGAAATATACGCTATTTATGAAAGTACCAGAAAAGAAATAATTGATGGAAAATAGAATATCCCCTTTGAAGACTTGAGAATGATGTTTAGCATTTTCTGGAGTACTACCTGAATGCAAGAAGCCCTGAATTGGTGTATCATATGCCTACATTAGGGATATTGGAGAAGTGGGTGCTGATTATGTCAAATTCCATCATCCGCTACAAGAAAGATTATCGATGTCAAATATTGGAGTTTCTATCGTATTGTAAAAAACGCCGATCAAGCAGTCAGATAGATGGATGAAGTGATGTTTTATATGCAAGTTGATTTATACCCTGAACGGGGATTTCCTCATTGCTCTAACCTTACTATTTACATATTTTATACAAATGTAATCAAGTTGTAGGGTCAATGTAGGGTCAAGAAATAATAAAAGCCCTTAAAATAGGGCTTTTTTGATGGTTGGCAGGGGTAGTAGGATTCCATTGCTTCTTTTATGACGACTATTGGGGAATATAGCAAATTTCATATTGTCACTTCGATCTGAGCTCGTTACGTTTCAATTTGTTGGATATTATGATTCTCGGCTCACCTCCACCAACTTTACCCCATACCATGTGCCCC
>Ga0154554_1013_pt2 | contig 2989 bp, 3 predicted proteins | sample RifGroF2_FD_105697 | JGI IMG/M metagenome (GOLD analysis project Ga0154554, IMG submission 105697) | Bacteroidetes bacterium GWF2_43_11 | reverse complement strand
TAATGAGGACAGAGATCCAGCCAAATGGTTTTCCGGGAGAGTTTTCTCTTATGGAGATGGGAGCGGAACGAGGGGGCATTTTAATTTTCATTTGTCTGCTTTCTCTGAGAGATTTTTAAAAAAAATATTTATAGAAGCTGGACTTGCTAATGTGACAGTAATGGAAAATTGTGAATGTCGAGGATATGATCATGGTTGGATAAATTTAGGAATTAAGGGAGTAAAAAAATGACAATATTAAATTTCAAGACATATTCTGACTTAGCAAGAGATATTCGTCAATCTCTAGTTGATATTCCTAACGACATTGATTTAATAGTGGGAATACCACGTTCTGGGATGATTCCTGCTTATATGATAGGAGCATTTTTAAATTTACCAGTGGCTTCGTTAGATGAATATTTGAATAATATCTTCGCATCCCATGGTGAGCGTCCCATAATTAGCAAAAATATTATTCCTAAGAAAATTTTAATAGTTGACGATAGCATTAACCTTGGGGGATCAATAAAGGAAGCAAAAAATAAATTATACAACAAAAATCCAGATGTTGAATGTTTGTCTTTCGCTGTGTATGCCACAAGGGGAAGTAATAAATTAGTCGATTTCTATGCAGTTATTTGTGAACAACCAAGAATTTTTCAATGGAATTATTTGTATCATGGAATACTTTCTAATGCATGTTTTGATATAGATGGGGTGTTGTGCGTCGATCCAACTTCCGACCAGAATGATGACGGAAATAAATATAGCGACTTTATCTTAAATGCAAAACCGTTATATATTCCAAATTATAGAATAAGGGCGCTAGTTACTTCAAGATTGGAGAAATATAGGAAGCAAACTGAAGAATGGTTAAAAAAGAATAATGTTCAATTTGATGATCTTTATATGCTTGACTTGCCCACAAAGGAGGAGAGAATTAAACAATGCGCACATGACAGGTTCAAATCGAGAGTATATAGTAGCCTAGATGATTGTTTCTTGTTTGTTGAGAGTGATCGTAATCAAGCTATTAAAATTGCAAATATGACCAATAAACCAGTAATCTCGTTGTTTACAGATGAAATGTTTCCGTCTTCTGAGGTTGAAATTAATTTGGGGTATGTAGATATCGATATTAAAGAGAGGCTACTGAATGCTGAAAAGGATATAATAAGAATAAATAATTCGAAGACATTTTTGTTGGGAGATTTGTTCTTCCGTTCCATTAAATCTCCTTATAAATTTTTAATGTTTCCAATTAATTTTTTGAGAATTTTACTGAGAAAATAATAAAATGATAAAAAGAAAAGGTGTTATTTATACCTGCACAACGGGTAGTTATGATGAGTTAATTATTCATAAGTATATTAATCCAGACTGGGATTATATTTGTTTTACTGACTCTAAAATTATTCAAGACAAGAAAAATATTTGGAAAATAAAGCCACTTGAATTTAATAAATTGGACGATGTGCGCAATGCCAGATGGCATAAAACTCATCCTCACATTCTTTTTCCAGAGTACGAGAAAAGTATTTGGGTAGATGCAAATATTGATATATTAAATAATAAGATTTTCAATGACGTGGATATTGTTATTGAAAAAAAACAAAAAATGTCAATTGTTAAGCATCCATTATTGGAATGCATATACGATGAATTGGAAGCTTGCATTTCCTTACAAAAAGATAATGCTAGTATAATGAAAAAACAGATTGATTTGATTAAGAAAGACAGATTCCCCGAAAAGAATGGTTTATTTGATACGAGTATTATTTATAGAGAGCATAATAACGATATTGTTACAAAAATAATGGAAGACTGGTGGTGGTGGGTAGAAAATTATTCTAGAAGAGATCAACTGAGCCTTAATTATGTTTTATGGAAAAATAATTATAGAATATATTCTCTTTCAGAGAAAAGCTACAGAAATGGCAATGATGTCAGATTTAATTACGGAAGCAATCATATAACTAAAGAGGAACTATTGTTAATTAAGAAGAAGATGGAGATTGTTATTGCAGAAAAAAACCTTGAAATAGAAAATATTTTAAGTGAATTAAAAAATATTAAGAGTTCTAAACTTTGGAAATTAATAAATTTTTATTTTGAAAAAAAAGAGTTTTTAAATAGTTTTTTTGATAAAAAACATACTAAATGATTTTTTTATTAATTATAAATCATAAAATACTAATATTATGACAAAAAAGACAATTTTTATATCAGCAGTGAATGATTTCGATATATATAGGCAGTGTGTGGTAGAAAATAAATATGTAAAAGATAATAATGCAATCAAAACAGTTTGCTTGGATAATTCAAAAGAAAATAAATTTATATCAAAAAGATATAATGAGTTTATCTCTAGCTATGATTTTTCAAGTGAAGTGTGGTTTGTTTTCTGTCATTCAGATTGGGAGATCATGGAGGATATTGCTCCCAAATTAGAGTCATTGGATAAAAATTGCTTGTATGGTCCAATAGGCGCGATTATAATTAAAAATAATCATGGGATTGTTACAAGCGAGGGCAGGGGGAGAATATATGATAGAAAGAGAGATGGATCCAATCTGCGGCTAATGGAGTGTTATTCAATTAAAAATGGCATTGCGGTTGACACATTTGATTGTCAGTGTCTTATAGTGCATTCATCTTTGATTAAAAAGAATAACTTAAGGTTTGATGAGCAGTTGGAATTTGATATGTATGTCGAGGATTTTTGTATGAACGCGATGGTTTCTCGCGGCATTGAGAGTAGAATTTTAAAATTAGAATGCTGTCATCGGCAACAATTAGATGATATAAATGAAAGGCCTAACTTTTTTGATAAATTAAACTATATAAACAATAAATATCATAATCATTTATTTGGAACTACCATACTTCCATTGGGGGGTAATGGTGGAAAAAAAATAAAAAAAATAATTCATGCACCTGTTTTGCTTGAAGTCATAAAAGATCGATCTATGATTTATCAATGGGATATTAATTTGAATAATATTTA
>Ga0154554_1050_pt1 | contig 4494 bp, 3 predicted proteins | sample RifGroF2_FD_105697 | JGI IMG/M metagenome (GOLD analysis project Ga0154554, IMG submission 105697) | Bacteroidetes bacterium GWF2_43_11 | reverse complement strand
GCCGATTGAACCGTCATCCCCAGTACCAGCCAGATCACGAAACCTGTCGAGGCGGCCGTGAAAAGCACCCCGATTGTTGCAAGGATGATCCCCTGCGCGATGACAGGCCTGATTTCGTGTATTTTGGTGTCCATTCCTCCCGAGAAGAGGATGATGCACAGGGCAATTGTTCCGATGGTCTGGGCGGCCTGTATATTTTCAAAATGAATCCCCAGCCCGTCGCTTCCGGTAACCATCCCGACCACGAGAAACAGCAAAAGGGCAGGTACCCCGAACTTATAGCCGGCTTTCCCGGCCAGGATACTTAAAAAGAAGAGGACCGATATTCCCAGTAGTATAATTTCGATGTTCATGCTGTTCGTTTCTAATGTGTTCAGGTTCCCGGCTCCCCAACAGATCAGATTTGACCGGGATTGAGGATACTAATAGAATTCAGATGACTTCAAATATAGGAAATTTTACGCTAAGCGCGGCAAAAGGCGGACGGGCCGGTACACATTCATCCGTATTGGTGAACCGTCATCTCGAATGGCCCGTAGTGTTGCCTTATGATTTACGAACAATATCCCGGCGTTTCCACGTGACAGCCTCTCGGCCATCTTCCCTGCCTGCATGAGGAAACCGTGTCCGGCAACTGACCTGAAAGGCAATCGGGTGGTATGGCGACATTTTATTCAGGGAACCCCGTTACTACCGGATCTACAGGACAACAAAGGCATGCTTGCCGGCAGAGATGGGGGAGAGGGGGCAGGGGCCGGGGGATACAGTGAGGAATATCAGGGCCGTTGCCGGAATAGTAACAGGGGTATCTCCCTTCCTGAATTTCAGGGTAATTCATGAAATTGCGGCATAACAAATATTGTGCCAAAAATTACATATAGTTATTCTTTATACATATATACAATACTCCATAATTATAGTAAACATAGGCTTTCTATAAGAAAAACCCGACTAAGGTATATCTTTGGTATGAATTTGATGCAACTTAGGTATACAAGAGCCCCTTAAATAACATTTAATCAATAGTTTAAAAAAATGGAATTAAGTAATAATTATCACATAAAAATTAGAAAAAAAAGTAAAATATTCCTGTGACGAGGATGATTTAAGTGTAATAACGCACTCATATTTTGGAAAATGGTTCTATTATTTGGAATATAGCCTGGCAGTGGTATATTAATGTAAGGTCAGGGGAGCGAGTAACCGGTAACGTCGTAGAGATGGCATCAATTTCATGGTTACCCTGCCATAAATGGTTGAATACAGGGTGATTAATCGTGACAGGCAGCAGGGGAGGCGGGAGGTAACCTTCCTCCCGGTATACACTTCTGCCGATGGGCAGGCTATCAGAAAATTTCACTTTTCTGCATTGTTTTTCCACCGGATTTTTTACTTTTGGCTTCACAGAAAGCCGGTAATTCAAGAACAGCCGGAATGTGAGGTCAATTGCCAAAAACCTGTAAACAACAGCCATCCCGAACGGCTGTAAAGTACCCCGGTTCAACAATTTGCCCTGCACCCGTTTTTTGCATTATCTGGCTCACGACCAAATTGTTAGTACAATTATGATGTAACTGACCTGGCGAAGCTGTAAATTGCAGGTTATAGATTCAAGATTAGTGTAGTGATCGGAACCGGTATGGGAGAATTTCGGGCGTGCTCCCGTTACAGGAAATTTTTTTTCGGTCGGTGTGCAACTGGTAATGGAAATTTTTACATTTGTTGCCTGACAACAGATAAACCAAAATCAGTTTTGTATGAGACAGTATTTTTCCATAGTACAAGGGCAATTTAAGGGTGAAGCGCTGAGCGGAAGCAGTGTGGAAGGAGGGAGGAAGCGCACAGGACAAGTTGTATGTTCGATAGATCGGATTGTGAATCAGCGGGATGATTATTTGGGTTATCAATAACAGGGATATGTTTATGATGATATATACTAGTTGGCAGTAATTTTAAAAATAACCTTTAGATACTTATATGCCTAAATCACAGCAAATATTAAAACGAATTGAAATTCACAGACTCAAAAATCTCATAGATTTAACAATTGACTTTACAGAACAGCCACTTACTGCTATCTTGGGGCCAAACGGAGTCGGAAAGTCTACAATTTTACATGCTATTAGTTGCGTAAATAATCCTGTAAATTTACCATTTGCAACAATAAACCATAAATTAAGTGAATTTTTTACGCCAACTACTCACTCTGTTTGGACTGGCAGCAGATATGATATCTATCAAGATTTTCGAGATGGTCAAAATGTAACCACAGATCATCTTACTAAGTTTCGTAAACAACATGAAAGGTGGTCACCAAGATATATCACACGAATTGAAAGATACTCATCATTTATAGGTATTAGGACTTGTGTACCTAGAATCGAGACTGAGACCCAGCAAGGTCGAATTCGATTTAATACGACACCTCTAAATGATTCTATTTCGAATCAAGTGAGAATATTAGCGGGAGAAGTGATGAATAGAAATTATCTTTTATACAATGAACATAAAACAGGAAATTCGAAAAAATATATTGGAGTTTCATACAATGGATTAGATTACTCTTCTTTGAGTATGGGAGCAGGGGAACAGCGTATTTTTTATATATTGTCAGAAGTAATTAAGGCTCCAAACTATGGACTTATTATAATAGATGAAATTGATTTACTATTACACCAAGATGCATTATTTAGATTATTGGAAAGATTAAATAGAATTGCAACTCAAAAAAATCTACAAATAATATTTACAACGCATGCACAATCTATACTTTTATTAAATTATATCGCTGTTCGACATTTGTATCAAACTCCAACAAAAACATTATGTTTTACAAAAACTAAACCAGATGCACTTCAACGTTTAACAGGATATCAATTAAGACCCTTAGAGATATTTGTTGAGGATGATTTGGCATTTAGTCTGATAAAGAAAATTTGTGCTGAAGAAGGGATGTCAAAATATGTTTCAATAAAAGAATTTGGCGCAGCAATAAACTGCTTCACTGCAGTATGTGGCTCAATACTGAACAACTTAGATAATCAACAAAATATGTTATTTGTTATAGATGGTGATGAATATAAAACTGATGACGAAAAAAAAGATAAAATAAACAGAGTATTAACAGGTACAACCGCTCATCATGATACTCAAAGACAATTGGCTTTTGAGCGAATTTCACAATTTGTAATTTCCGACAACACTAAACCGGAGAAATATTATCATACATTAATTTGTGCAATAGAAGATACTGCTTTAATTTCAGAACAACTAGAAATTGTTCAGGTTGCTCGTCAAATTGGTAATCCAGGCGACTCTCACAAATATTTTGATGATATCATTATAAGAATGGATTTCTCAAGAGATGTTGGATTAAGTAAATTGGTTGATATTCTTGCTTTGTCACCAGAATGGACTAATATCAAAATCAACATTAAAAATTGGTTAAATCAAAAAAGGGTAGATATAGTAGAATAATAAAACGGCTGCCAACACATGGTTTAAAAAATTGCCGGTTCAGTTGGTTAATTAAGGTTTGTGGCCCACTTTAACTTTTGTGTAACTTGAAATGAAATCGCCCGCATTCCCTTACTGGCCATATTGTCAAACGTTAGTGGCAATTTAAAAAACAGACAAAATACAATAGAAATGAAACAAAGAACGATTTGGTTACTTTTAGGTTTAATCTTTTCTATAACAGGAATTGAAAGTTTAAGAGCACAACAAAATACAAACGAAAAAAATGAGACTATTTTTGTTTGGGGTGGAGATATTAGTTTAAAGTTTGTTCAGTATGTAGCTGATTTGACAAAAAAAGAAAATCCTAAGATTTGCTATTTACCAACTGCAAGTGCTGACAATCTGGATAATATTAAGTATTGGAGTAATATCTGCAAAATGTTAAAAATAGATACGATTATTCTTAAAGTATGGGTAAGTTCATCAGAAAAGAATCAATCATTCGAGGACATTTTGCTCAATTCAGATGCCATAGTTGTTGGCGGAGGTAATACGTTAAATATGCTTGGCATTTGGAAAGCACAGGGTATCGATACAATTTTACAAAAAGCATTGAAAAAGGGAATTATTTTATCGGGTGGAAGTGCAGGTTCAATATGTTGGTTTCAGAATGGAATAAGTGATTCTCGTCCTGTTAATCTAAGTTTAGTCAATGGTTTAGGTTATCTTCCTTACAGTAATTGTCCTCATTATTCAGACGGAAACCGAAGGAATTTATACCATCAAATGATTATAAATAGAAAAATATCTACTGGTTATGCAAGTGATGAGCGTTCAGGCGTTTTGTTCAAAAATGGAAAAGCTGTTGAATTTGTAAGTCAAAGTGATAAGCAAAATTCGTATTTTGTCTATATTGAAAAAGGGACAGTACAATCTAAGATGATAATATCACACCAAATGTGCCAGTCATATCACTCACAAATGTACCGGGTGTATCACTCACAAATGAGCCGGGTGTATCACTCACAAATGTGC
>Ga0154554_1017_pt1 | contig 5551 bp, 4 predicted proteins | sample RifGroF2_FD_105697 | JGI IMG/M metagenome (GOLD analysis project Ga0154554, IMG submission 105697) | Bacteroidetes bacterium GWF2_43_11 | reverse complement strand
TCCGCTGATGGCAAAACTGACTTCGCAACCTTCGCTCCTACCTATCCAGTTCTTTTGTATCTCTTTCAGTGAGTCGCTCCATTCAACGGTTTCGAGTCCATCGAGAAGTCGTTGGGCATAGGCAGAGATACGTAGTGACCATTGGCGCATCAGTTTGCGTTCAACAGGATAACCTCCGCGAACGGATAATCCATTGCTCACCTCATCGTTGGCGAGTACAGTACCCAGTTCGACACACCAGTTTACCCATGAATCGCTGAGGTAGGCAATCCGGTAGTTCATCAAAATCTCCTGTTGTTGCTTTTCGGTCATGGCCATCCATTCAGCAGCAGTGAAAGGATCATGTGCATCAGAGGCGGCGTTGCTTCCAATGCTTCCATTGCTTTCGAAATATTTGATCAGCGCAGCAACAGGTTCAGCCTTATTGGTTGATTTGTCATACCAATGATTGAACAATTGGATAAAGGTCCATTGCGTCCATTTGTAATAGAAGGGATCACAAGTACGTACTTCGCGTTCCCAGTCGAACGAGAATCCGATTTTATCCATCTGCTCGCGGTAGCGCCCGATGTTTTTTGCGGTGGTGATTTCAGGATGGGTTCCTGTCTGGATAGCATATTGTTCGGCGGGAAGGCCGTAGGCATCGTAGCCCATGGGATGCAATACATTGAATCCCTGCAGACGTTTATAACGACTGACAATATCACTGGCGATATAGCCCAGCGGATGACCTACATGAAGTCCGGCGCCCGAAGGATAAGGAAACATGTCGAGTACATAATACTTGGGTTTCGACGACTGGTTGTCGGCCCTGAAGGTCTTATCTTCGCTCCACCGGCGCTGCCACTTAGGCTCTATCTCTCTGAAATTGTAGTCCATCAGTAAATTTATATAATCGGCGCAAAGGTAGCAAAAGAGGGGCAAATCACAAGATAGCACACGAACCAGCGATAAGTCAATTTGTACTACTTTTGCATGGGTGTCGCCCTTTTAAGACTTTCTTATACAAATTAATAAACCATGTTACGCCTGATTCGCAAAGCCGGATGCCTCGTAAGCGCACTTATCTCGATTGCCGGATTCCTGGTCCTGCTCTTTTTGTTTTTATTATTCTTCATCTCCCCCATCGCGCACTGGGGCATCGAGAAGTATTCACCCGATTTCACCGGGCGGCAGGTGATGCTGCGTGACATCCACATTGGTTTACTGAATGGAAAGGTCACCGTTGAAGGATTACGCATGATGGAACCCAATCAGGCAGATACTTTCGTCTATGCTGGTGATATGACCGTCAGGCTTAGCCTCCGAAAAGCATTGTCCGGCGACTATAGGGTTGATACAATCGGCATTGATACATTGGTAGCGCATATCGCCCAGCATGGTGATCATTTCAATTTTGACGATCTGCTGGCAAAATTTCTGGCACCCGATACGTCAGCCCATCCCGCTTCAACTGATACGGTCCATTATTCAACCGGGAAAATATCGGTACGTAACATCCGGCTGTTTTACAACAATAAATATCCATCTACTCAACTTGCACTGTCAGACGGGTATCTGTTAATTCAGAGACTGGCATGGAATGAGCCCCTGATCAAACTCACAACATCTGCTAAGATTGGGCAAAAAGGATTCGTTACGGCGGTAATGGAATACAACCAGTTGACGGCTGATTACGGCTTGAAGATTAAAGCCGATACAGTGAGCACTGCACCATTATTCCCCTATCTGGCAGAATTCCTTAACGCTACCCGTGCTGATGGTCTTTTCACAGTAAAAATGGAAATTAAGGGCAATTCAAATACACCAACGGCCATTGCCATAAGGGGAAATGTTGCCTTCGATCAGTTTGTTTTGACGGATAGTGAAGAGGAGAAGCAACTCGGCTGGAAAAGTTTTTCAATAGAAATTGATTCCGTAAACACGGCCAGCAATCTATACCGGTTCAACAACGTATTACTTAAGGAGCCCTACCTCCTGGTTACCCTCACCCGAAAGGGAAATAACCTGACAGATTTGATGAGGCAACCGACGCAACAGGTCGGTCAGTCTGCAAAGCTCGCGGGTGCAGAAGGAACAATGATGGAATACGCCAATCCCTTTATCATGATGGCGGCGATGATAGGGCAGATCGCGGAGCAGTACTCAAAAAACGAGTATGGAATGAAGAAATTTGCCATCGAGAACGGCACCATTGTTTACAATGATTTTCTCACAAACGAACAGTTTTCGGTGCTTTTTCAAAATTTTAATGCGCAGACAGCCAGTTTCAATGATGCCAGCCAATCGGTCAAATTTGACATCAACACCTTAATGAACAGGTATGGCAATGTTACTGCGCATCTTGCCGTGGATAATAAAAATTACAGGGATTTCGATCTTAAGCTGGCCATCAATAGCTTAACGATGAGCATTTTCAATCCGTACACCAGATATTATGTAGCCCATCCTTTCTGGCGCGGTGATATTAGTTTTACCAATACCCTTTCGGTGAAAGCAGGAAAATTAAACAGCAACAACAGGCTGATCATTAAACAAATAAAAGTGGGCGATAAAATAAAGAGCGACTCAGCCATTAACATTCCTGTAAAACTTGCCGTGGCTATTCTGCGCGACAGGCATGGGAACATTGATCTGGAAATTCCAATCGACGGAAGTCTTAACGATCCGAATTACCGTTGGGGAAGAGCCGTGCTGAAGGTCATTGGTAACCTGTTGGTGAAGGCTGTTACCGCCCCCTGGGATTTTCTTTCTAAAACCTTTGGGGGAAATCCGGATGACTTAAAGATGATCGAATTTGACCCGCTACAGGATTCGGTGACGAGGGCTCAAAGGCAAAACCTTGATGCCATAGGTAAGGTTTTAAAGGAAAAGCCCGATTTAATTCTCAAACTGCTCTTCCGCAACAATCTGAGCCTTGAGCGTGACGAGATTGCCGTTCGGAAGGCTTTATTGAAATGGAACCATGATTTGCAACAGAGTTCCGATTCATCTGTCAGGGTCGCAGCCGCGAAACTCAATTTATCAGATTTGTCGGTCAACGACACCCGATTCCAGTCATGGTTAACCTTTTCGACTGGCATTACCAGCCCGGCTATCGCCTTGCCCGAAAAATGTATGAAAGTGATCGGGGGAATACCCATTGCCGATGCCGAGATTGCACGGATTAATCAGGCACGTGACATAACTGTCAGACAATACCTGATGACAAGGTTCCAAATCCCCGATGATGCCATTCAGATCACTCACAGTACCGATGAAGGCCAGAACAGGAATACACCAAGGCCAACATACGATGCAACATTTGATACTCGTTGAGAGGTTGACTGCTGGCTGCTATATCTGTACGAGCAAGCCGCAGTCATTCCTGAATCAGAATCCGGAAATGAATTTTCCTTCAGATGTGGTGGCCGTTAACCCACCAATATGGTTTGGGCTGAGCCTTAGAATTCTCTCTTTTACAGGTAATTGAAGAAGCGACCACGAGCGGTCGGTAAGCTTACACCGGGCTATCAGTCCGTTGTCAGAAGTGGCATACAATACTCCATTCACCGATGCGATCGAATTAAACTTGCATTGGCCTGAGTGAAAGGCTTTGATCCAGGAGGCTCCCAGGTCATCTGATCGGTAAATAGTTCCCGAATAGCCAGTCATCCAGACAGTGTTTTCATCCGAGAAAACTACCGAGGTATAGAAATCGCCCCGCAAATCGAGTTGTACTGGTTCGGCTGAAAAGGGTCCGATTGTGGCAGCATAACCCCACCCTGCAATAAACGCCGATCCTATGGCATTCAAGGCAACACCTGCTATCTGGTGATCCATCTGCGTAAAATACCATGTGTAACCGAAGTCATTACACACATAACAAACCCCCTTCTTCGCATAGTCACCCCCAACCATGACGAGACGGTAGCCCATACAAGCCATGTCACGAAAAGCAGGGCGATCGAATTCATTGGTAGGAACATTGCTTCCCAGATCGACGACTTGCCAGTTTATGCCAGCGTCGGTTGATCGCCAGAGTTCAACATAATCACCACCGGCATACACCAGCGTATCGTTTACAAAACGCACGAAGTAAAAACACTTGGTAGAATGCGAAAGAACCACCTGCCAGGTCTTTCCATTATCGGTAGTCCGAAGAACTCGTCCATGTTCGTTTGGAATACCTCCGCAGGTGAGACCTATTCCCTGACTGTTAAAGTCGAGGCCACTGAGCCACTGGCCCGGCAATACTGTGCTGACGGCAGCATCCATCTGCACGACTTCATCTTTGGTACATGAAATAACCAGCAGCACCATGACAAACAAATACCACCAGCCCCTCATGATCAACCCAGTTTCATGTGGATGCGTGAGGCAAGAATATCAATGGCCACAGTGTTCTCTCCGCCCTGTGGAACAATGATGTCGGCATAGCGCTTGGATGGCTCAATAAACTGCAGGTGCATCGGCTTAACAAATTGCTCATAGTGATCAAGCACCTGATCGTAGGTTCTGCCACGCTCTATCAAATCTCTGCGAATGATGCGCGTAAGGCGGTCATCCGGATCGGCATCTACAAATACTTTGATGTTAAGCCGGCTCCTGATACAGGGATCGGTCATGATGAGAATTCCCTCGACGATAATCACTTTTCTGGGCTCAACAGGAATGGTTTCGGTCTGCCTGGCACATGTAAGATAACTATATACCGGCATGTCAATGGAATGCCCCCTGGCAAGCTCATCGAGGTGTTTAGCCATCAGGCTGAACTCTATAGACGAAGGATGGTCGAAATTAATCTTCGCCCGTTCTTCGGGAGACAAATGCCCATTATCTTTATAATATGCATCCTGCGAGATGATTGATACTGAGTTGGGAGGAAGGATTTCTACAATTCGCCTGACAACTGTCGTTTTACCAGAGCCGGATCCACCGGCAATTCCAATAACCAGCATAACAGATATATTTACACCAGCAAAGATAACCGAAAAGGGTTGAAACAAAAAGAAAAAGCCGGTAGCGTGAAACTAACCGGCTTTATCATATTTAGAAGAAGTAAACTGCCTAATAGAGGAAACTGAGCAAGATACCTGCGGCAACCGCACTGCCGATAACTCCGGCCACATTGGGTCCCATGGCGTGCATCAGCAAGTGATTGGTTTTGTCATATTCAAGCCCAACAACCTGAGAAACGCGGGCGCTGTCAGGCACAGCCGAAACGCCGGCATTTCCAATCAAAGGATTGATTTTGTTTCCCTCTTTCAGGAAAAGGTTTATAGCTTTGACGAACATAACGCCACCAAAGGTGGCCACGACGAATGATGCGGCCCCAAGTGCGAAGATACCCACTGATTTGGCTGTCAGAAACGTAGTTGCCTGCGTAGAGGCCCCTACAGTCAAACCTATCAGGATGGTTACGATATCGATTAAAGGCCCTTTTGCTGTATCGGCCAAACGTTTGGTGACGCCACTTTCTTTCAGCAGATTGCCAAAGAATAACATACCCAGCAACGGCAAACCTGTTGGTACGATAAAGCATGTAAGCAGCAGTCCGGCGATCGGGAAT
>Ga0154554_1008_pt1 | contig 5588 bp, 10 predicted proteins | sample RifGroF2_FD_105697 | JGI IMG/M metagenome (GOLD analysis project Ga0154554, IMG submission 105697) | Bacteroidetes bacterium GWF2_43_11 | reverse complement strand
CTGAAGGTACGTGTTGTATCCGCAATCTCCGAGGGATTGTTCAGGGATCAGCCACGAGAATACCAGCTACAGGTAATTCCTTCCGACGTTCCGGTATTCGGGCTGACGGCCGGATTGCCTGTAACATTGGCAGGGCTGGTTGGTTCTACAGGCTGTATATTCGGGCTCTCCCATTTCGGTTACAGCGCCCCTGCCGAAGTACTTGATCAACGGTTTGGTTTTACCCCTGAGGCAGTTGCTGTACAGATTAAAAAATTTATTACCGAATCAGTTAGCCAATGAAAAAAATTCTGATTTTCTGTCTCATTTTTACAATTCTCGGCCTTAGCATTTCAGCACAACGTAAATCACTGCTTACGGAAGCGCAATTGAAGGAAAAAGAAGACGCGGAAGCAAGAGGCTGGGCTTTCGGTCTGAACCTCGGGATGGTAATACCATCTAACTATAGTGCCAACTTCTACAACGGAGCTGATGCCAACGAAAACAACCTGGGGCGTATCCTGAATAACACCTACTACAAACAAAAAATTACAGAATACATTGGATACAACTACACTGGCTGGGAAATTCCCGAATCCATGCCCTACAAAATGGCTATGGATGTTGGACTCTATACCCGCTACAGCCTCGATTCACGGCATGGTTTCTTCGCACAGGTAACCTATCACAAACTTGAAGCTAATGATCTCTTCCTGTTACGACTCGATGTTCCGCAAAGCACCAACATTGACCCTGTCTATATTGAATGTCCGATCGTAGGTCAGGAAGAGAGAACCCATATCGATCTCGGATATTTCAAAGAAATGCCTCTCGCCGAGAAGATCAGGCTCAACATCGAGGTAGGCTTTAACCTGAACAACACACTGGTAAAAACAAATAAAATCCAGATACGTAACCTGACAGGAACTGATACAGGCCTCGAGTACAGCATCAAATATGACGGAGATCGTCCGTTAGGAGATTACGACAGCGGGAATGTGTATGACATCAGGCAGGGAGGTATTGGTTTTGGTGCATTCGGAGGCGGAACCATCAGGTTTCTCTTCTCGAAGAAAATCAGTTTTGATCCCGGCTTTAACCTATATTTCTCGAAGATCGCGCTCGAAGGATACAACGATTTTAAACCGCAATTTACCTTTTTCGCCCGTATCATTATGACCGATTTTTTTTCAACCGATTAAGTACACGCTGAACAGAACCGAAACTTACTTGTTTGCATCAACCGTATGAACGATCTGATAAAAACCCGTATTGAAAGCCTTATCAGGAAATACTATCCTGAAGATGAACCGGCTTACAGATATTATTATTACCACGTGAAGGCAGTTGCTAAACTTGCCTTGAAAATCATTGACAAGAATCCGGAACTCATGGCCGATGCCTCACTTGCCTGGCAAATGGCGATGATCCACGACATTGGTATTCGTTTTACCAAAGCTCCCGAAATTGGTTGTAACGGTAATTTACGGTATATCGAGCATGGCTATAAAGGTCGTGAAATCATGGAGGCCGAAGGTTTTGCCAACATTGCACCCGTCTGTGAACGGCACATCGGTGTAGGCATCACCCGTGAAGAGGTGATGCAATTAAACCTGCCCCTCCCCCGCCGCGATATGGTACCCGTTACCATTGAAGAGGAGATTGTATGTTATGCTGACAAATTTTACAGCAAATCATCTGAAATTCTAATCAACCCAAAATCCATCGAAAAGATTGAGAAAGGCCTGAAGAAATATGGCGACCATAAAGTAATTATTTTCAGACAAATGATGGATAAATTCGGGACTAAATATATCTATCAATAACCACTTTAATGAATCTATCATCCAATCCGCTGGTGTGCCTCTGCGCCTCTGTTACCAGGAAAGCCATTATTCATGTGATCAAAAACCGGGGAGCCCGCTCTATTGGTGAAGTCAGACGATTGACAGGAGCCAATACAGGATGTAGGAAATGCACATCAAAAATTGAACAGCTTCTGGCTGAGAATAGTGATGAATTGTATCAGTTGCCAGTATTCCCGAATGACTAAAAATCAGTACTGATATTTCAGTACCAAAGACCTGTTAAAAGCAAAACTCCGCCTCAAAAGACGGAGTTTTGCTTTTAACAGGAATATATTCAGTTATGAACAACCAGAAAAATATGCCATCAGGTCCCTAAAAAAGGTCAAGAACATTCTTTTATTGCTCAATTCTGTCAGAATCAGATAGCTTAAGCAACCTTAAGTTCAGTAATCCCTCCAACCACAACAGCCGATTTCCCTCTGAATTATTTCAATAACTGCCAGTCAGCACATAGCCTGTTAAGGGATGTAGTTCAACCTGTACTCCTCGCTGGGTCTTGCAGACCGCTCAGAGTCCTATTTATTGGGCAAAGCTAATTATTCCTCTAACATATGTGTACAATAGTTTATTAATGGTTCGTCTGAGGGCTTACCATTCCCAAGTGAAAACTTGATTTTAGGCTTTTCAATTGTCGATAGTTTAATACTATTAAGTATGGCCTTGTCAATCTGAAGGGGAATAATCCTTTTTGGTACATTATGGTAATACCTACCTGTTTCTGTCTTGCCTTTATCACCCATCTTATCTTTATTCCCGATCTTTAACATGAAATTAATCAATCTATATTTGAGAGAGCTTTGATATTTTAGCCTTAGAGTACAAACCTCAATTTCATTTACCGTAACTGTCATCTCAATTCCGCCTACAATATCAATTATGTTTATGGTTGCAGGAATTATCCTGTCAAAATTATGATATTTTCTAAGAACAAATTCGGCTTCGCTTGGGCTTATATAGCACTCCTTTTTCCCATCATACCATAAAATCCAAACTTCAATCATTCTTTTAAATTGCGTTGGATTATTTTCCCAATTCAGAATCCATATACTACAATCATCAAAATGTAACCCGGGAATCATGTAACCTTCAAATGGTAATAATTTCATATTTCTCTTTTTCAAATTTAATTAAGAAATAGCTATCTTATTTTTATGTTCCCAACGGTGGCTATACGAAAAGTTAGGGATTCGGAGCGATTTCCTATCAAGGTACACAAACCTTGATACGAGGTAAAACGCTTGAATATCTTACTAAACCTCGAATTTTTATATAGCGTGGAACGTCTCACCAGTATATATTTTTGTACCTGTCCGGTGGTGTGTAAAAAAGGCAGGATGGTCATCGTAAAAGTATTGCCCGGAATACGCCCATCAGCTCAGATCATCCAAAGCCAAACCCATGAAATTGCTATATGCCTTTCTAAAAGCCGTCTGTTATGTGTAGAGAAGGAAAACTATGCCATCAGGTTATCCTTGTCAAGTTACAAGTACCACTAACACGAGCTGTGACACTCAATAATTCACTGATTGCCATATATCTCACATACGATATTATATCCATATGGTTCTTCTTTCTTGTTTAATCTAATTATAATAATCGCTATAAATATCTCCTAGTTCATCATGAAATCCCCATCCAATTCCACTTGTATCGTCTACTATTTTTTTTGCACGTTCAGCAAACTTATCCAATATATTTTCTTTATCCATTAAGGCTAAAGCATTTGAGTAAACACTTGCAATGCTATTATAAAAAGGCTCATCAATATCTCCAAATTCATTGGTAAATTCAACTCCTGTTTCAGCATAGAAAAGCATTAAGTCAGATAGCAATTCTTTTGACGCTTCTAACTTTTTAAAATCAGAAATAGCTTTTTTACCATCTGAAAGTTTCAATCTATCACCACGTTTCGGGTAAAATGCTTCATAAACTTTGTCTTTATATTTTAAAAATAGTTCCTTTTCATTTGGATTTACATAGAAATCCAAATATTCCTTTACCGATTTATTCTTTTTATATAAATCCGATAACAAATCAACAAGTCTTTCCTTATCAAGCTTCCTTAGCTCTTGTTTAACTTCACTTAGTCCCATTGCTTATAATTAATTGATCATTCATGTTATGTCAAAATATATTTTATCCTGCAATATTCTTCAACTTTTGTATCATTTGCAAAATAATCATCACAAAATTCGTCAAGTTCCTTTTCGATAGATTTGTAATAACTCTCTTCCCCCGTTCCCCGTTCGGCTGAGGCTCTTGCCTCAGTCGGATTTATTCCAACAGGCTGTGCCTGTGCAACAAAATTAATATGTTTTACATTCGAAATCAAGTATGCACACATCTATTAATGATTCCATTCCTGTATAGTTACGGGCACTTGAATAAAGGTAATCTTCCTGTTTATCCACAAGACCGTTTTTTACCGGATTTTGATGAATATAATTGACTTTCTGCTCAATAAACTTTTGGCTGTATATTACTTCTGCATGATGCTCATGTGTCCATATTTGATATGTTTGCTTTCGCTTAAACTTGCCGTGGTATTCAAACACTACCCGCATCCAATCGCTACGGCTCTCAACGCCATCAAGTATTACTTCTAAAAACTTTTTGCTGGTATAATTCTTGAAATGGCGGATAAATCCACTTAAATCATTTCGTTCACTCTGCACCAACAGGGCTCCTGCCTCAATCAAACCTATGTTTACCGACTTTACCTGCTCCTTTATCAGTATTTTTTCTAACCTAGAAAATAGTATTTTTTTAAATTTATTCTTTTACTTTTCTTTGCTTTTAATATAGGCAGAGCCTACAAGGATACATTCGACTGAGGCATGAGCCTCAGCCGAACCACCTGAAGCTTTATTACAGCCTCAAGCCAACAGGGATGTAGTTCAACTTGTACTCCTCGCCGGGCCTTGCAGACCGCTCAGAGTCCTATTTATGTGAACAGTGCATTTATTCTAAATCGAGGACAATTGACAGGTTTTCCTTAATCTGACTAATTAACTCCTGCGGTAGCTCGCCCACCTTTTTTACTAACCGTTTATTATCAATAGCCCTTACTTGATCAATCATGATATCGCAGTTCTCAAGAAGATTTGCCATCCCCTTTTTTAAGTGAACTCTCAAAATTTCTGCCTCTTTCTCAATCTTGGTCGTTATTGGACAAACAATTGTTGATGGGTGTGGAATCTTATTTAGTAAATTAGATTGAATAACTAATACTGGCCTGGTTTTTCCAGGTTCTGTACCAATTTGTGGATTTAAATCTGCTATCCAGATTTCAAATTGCTTAATCTGCATAATCTATATTTTCAAAATCCTTGAGAACACTTAAAGACTCTTGTTTAACCAGCTCAGACTCCTTTTTCAGGTTATGCTCCAATATCTGGCGTTTCTTTATCCGATTATAATATCCAATTGCTTCGTTTATATAACGGTTTCTAGGTACTTTAATCCTACTTAGAATTTTTTCAGTTTCTCCAAAAACGGAATCGTCAATCTTTAATGACACAGTTTTCATTGCAGTATAATTTACCCGCAAAGGTATATACTTTTTATATATTACACAAGGATATTCTTTAGTGATTTTTTGTATTGTTTACAACGGACGGAACTATATACAGTTGGGGATTGCGGGCTTCATTCCTGTCGAGCTACACCGCTCCCGATAGCCATCCTTTCGTGTGGACACAATTTTTCTACTTTTGCATCCCATTATGCTAGACAGAAAAT
>Ga0154554_1024_pt1 | contig 5712 bp, 5 predicted proteins | sample RifGroF2_FD_105697 | JGI IMG/M metagenome (GOLD analysis project Ga0154554, IMG submission 105697) | Bacteroidetes bacterium GWF2_43_11 | reverse complement strand
TTTGATTGAAAACGGCGCCGTGTCTAGGAAGCGAGGAAGTGCTCGAGGGCCTGCAGGGCAGACTGCATCTTCTGGACAGTCTCCTGGTACTCTTTCTCTTCATCTGAATCGTAGACAATACCAGCCCCCGCCTGCACAACAAGCTTCCTCCCATAACGCATGAGCGAACGGAGACCAACCACTGCTTCCAGATCCCCGCGCATATCCACAAATCCGAAAGATCCCGCGTAGAGACCGCGTGGCTCTCCATCTTCGTTCTCATGGATGATCTGCATGGAACGTACTTTCGGGGCACCGGAGACAGTGCCCATGGGAGCAATGGCAAGAAGGGCTGAGAGCGGCGGGATACCATTCACGCGACTGCGGATCTCCGAGGCAATGTGCATGACTGCTCCTGCATCGAGACGATGCATTCTCATTTCCGGAGTAATTGTTACAGAACCCGGGATCGAAGACATTTCAAGATCGTTCCGTGCAAGGTCTATGAGCATCATGTGCTCTGCACATTCTTTGACGTCTGTAAGAAGCTCTTCAAAAGTTGCCTGATCGACTTCCTCGTTCCCCGTACGCCTCCTGGTGCCTGCAACCTGATACGTCGTTGCCTCGCCTCCGCGGATCTTTAAAGTAAGCTCGGGGAAGGAACCGATGCTCTCAAACTCTCCCATCTTGATTGCGTGCATGTTCCCGGAGGGACATCGCTCCCGCAGACGAAGGTAGAGAGGAGCCATAGAGCCACCCTCTTCTATCTCGTACGTTTGCTTCCTGGAAAAGACCGTTTGGAATGTTTCACCTTTACGAATCCGTCTATCACGAATATCACGCACTTTCCGCTTATACTCCTCTGCCGGCATGCCGTCAGAGATTTTTCTTACTCTCGTTTGTACCTTCCTCGGTTCCTTACCCAGCACCTGCTGGAACATCGCCATGCGGTTCTTCCCCCGGGTGTAGTAGTAGTACCGTTTCTCGCGGTTGTCGTACACCAGCCCGTCGGAGAAGTACCCGTAGGAGAATGTCTTCTCGCCGGGAGGAGTGGACACACCGATGGAAGGCTCGCGGTACTGGATCGCCTCGTAACTCATGCCACCCACAAACCCGCCGGTGAGCCGCTGATCCTCCGGTACATCACCATTGGTTACCGACTGCGCCCTCATCTGCTCCACAGTCGCATTGAGCGCATCGAAGGCGGAGAGGCCGCCAATGTCCACTTCCTCATCATCGAGGAAGAACTTTTCGTTTTCAGCGCTGAGCACAAAATCCGGTTCCATACCAAAGTAGGAGAACCGTCCCACGCGCTCCCCGCCGTTCGCATCAAGCGATTCAAAGCAGTAGCAGTGATCCGATGCGGCATGGAGGCGTTCGTACACCTGTTCGGGACGAAGTGCGCACGGGAATGGAACCTGCTCAAACGCACGCTGCTCAGAACTTACAATGCGCTCCTGGAGCGGTCCTGGGAGAGGGAGCTCCCGTTCATGATGTTCCGGAATCTCCACGCCCCTTCTCTGGAGTTCCCTGTACGATGCCTCATCCATACGAAGGAAGTTGTCCATTATTTTCTGCCCCTCCGGCGTTGCAAAGGACTCGGGATGGAACTGCATGCCCACAATGGGGAGCTCCTTATGCTGCACGGACATGATGGTTTGTGCGCTGTCCCGGGTGCGTGAGGTGATGCGGAGAGCCTCCTGAGGAAAGGATGCTTCCTCCGCCGCAAGAGAGTGGTACCGCATGACCGGAGCCTCCATATCGACCCCCTCAAAGAGAGCATCGCTTTCTTCCTCAGAAGTAATCTGGCTCATTTTCCCATGCAGAATTTCTTGCGCCTGCACAATGGCTCCGCCGAAGTACTTCACAATGGCCTGATGGCCGAGACAGATGCCAAGCAGAGCTTTGTTGTGCTGGATGGCATACTCAATCACTTCATTGGTGATGCCGATATCCTCAGGATTATCCGGAGTTCCCGGACCGGGACCGATGATGATGTGACTGGGATTCAGCGCACGCACTTCATCGATAGACATCTTGTTGTTACGCACCACCACGGCATCGATTCCGAGTTTTGCGAGAGCCCCGCGGATGTTATAGGTGAACGAGTCGTAGTTATCGAGGATGAGCACCTTGCCAATGGCAGGCGCTGCTTCGGTTGCCGGCGTTGTTTCTGGAGAGAGTTGTGCCACAGAGAGAGCCGAATAAAACAGAGAAGCCTCCCTGCACGGGAGACGGACAACTTTACGTACCATGTCCTACCGCTACAGGGGGAGAGGAATGCCACTATGGAACCAGGGCCTGTGCGGGAGAACGTTCGTTTGCACCGTTACAACGGTACACCACACAGGAGGATGACACAAGAGAAAAACGACTTGCTATCTAAAAGAAAAAATTCGCTAGTTATACACAATTCATTATTGACAGATATATAGATTTTAGCTATTATTAAACCATTAACAAAAATGCTCTTTTCACATTAGGAAACGCTAATTGGAATTAAAAATTCCCCCTTTAACAAAGGGGGCTAGGGGGATTTTAAATGTAAAACTATAAAAATTACCATAAATTTAATCCTAATTAGCGTTTCCTAAACACACTTCACTTCTTGAGGAAACTATCCTACAACAACAAAGGAGGTTCACCACTCGGAAGCCCGACACTTCATGCACTCACGGGCCTAGTCGCTTCAAAAACCATCTTGCAGCAGAGAGTATTCGACGAACATCGAAAACGGAGTCAGAAATGACATACCAAAGCACAGAGGTGCTTTAAAGGAGAAAAAGTGAAGATCTGCGATGTTTAACTACATAGCCTCAAGAGACAATCCTATTGACAACTGCAGTCTACTTGAGGTGCAGCACCAAAAAAATAGAGCCCACAACGGGGCTCTCGCCTACCTTGTAGGCACCGAAGCACTGTTTCATTTCCTGTCCTTCCATGAATTCCAAACTCTCTTGTATGCAGGAGGAAACTGTTATGAAGACACGCTTCTCAATCATTGTGGCTCTTGCCGCTCTCATGCTGAGTATTACCGCCGTTGCGAACGCGAATCCGACTGGGAATAACGTGAATACTGATCAGGCCGTCTACGGCTCCAACTCCATTACCGGCAATGTCGCCCTGGCCGCCCCCGACATCGGTCAAAACGGTCTGCTGATCTCGGCCTCCAAAGAAGAGAACGGCGCCCTGCTGAAAGCGAACTTCAAGGATACCAATACCGCGGACGGAATCTCCTACGGCATTGTGGCCAACTCGACCCTGAACGGTACCTACGTCGACATTGCCCTCAACGTCTCCGGGCTGAACACCAACACCATTGCCGAGAACGCGACGATCCCGCCGAATATGAACGGCGCCCTGGCGAACAACGATCCCCCGGTGAATACGAGCACGCTGCTCCTCTGCCTGAACGCGACGAACGGTAACCCTGCCGGCATTGCGGCCAACTCCGGCCCGAACAACATCGACCAGAACGGGAATAACAAGGTCAACGTCGAGAACGGGAACGAGCCCAAGAAGAAGGTAAGCCTGGCAGCCAATATCCTGAGCGATAACGGCGCCGGGGCGAACGGAAAACTGCAGGTGGCCAATATCGGCGGCAGCGTATCCGTGAACGGTGGAACAAGCGCGGTGGTGACCGGCTGATCCATCAAGGGAAGATGAAGTGAAGAAAGGGCTGACAGCGGAATTGCGATTCCGACTGTCAGCCCTTTCCCTCTGACACTACAGCACAAGGCTATTTTTTTGTTGCCAAAAGTGTCATCCCAAGTTCTTTTTCCGTTATCCCCGCGAAGGCGGGGATCCAGGGTTGGATAAGAAAATATTTTATCATAAATAGAACAAAATTTTTTAATAAATGGATCCCAGCATCCGCTGAGATGACACAGGAAACAACGAAACCCCTCATCACACTTGTTCTAAAATTGAGTCGGATAAAATCAACAAAAAGAGACGCGATGAATCGCGTCTCTACGGAAATTAATCTAACAATTTAGCAATATAACAATTTAACAATAAAATACTAATTCAAATTCCTTGACCCCTTTTATTAAGACAGGGATTTTATAATTCGTAATTGATAATTCGTAATTGATTACTTCTTCCCCATCCGCTCAATCACCTCATCCAAACCATCGTCACCATAAAATTCAATTATAATTTGTCCACCTTTAGAATTGCGTTTGATTTCCACTTTGGTGCCAAGCAGTTCTCTTAATGCGAATTCAGTGTCTTTGTCCTGATAGTTCATTTTTACCCTCGCCTGCTTAGTGCCTCCCATTTTTCTTGATTCACTGGCCGTGTCGCTGACAGATAAACCGCTGTGAGTGATCTTTCTAAACAAGGCCATTTGCTTAACTTCGTTTTCCAAGCCAAGAATCAATTTGGCGTGCCCCTCGGTCAAGCGCCCGTCAATCAAAGCGAACTGGATCTCTTCCGGCAAAGAAAGTAGGCGCAGGCAATTGCTGATAGAAGAACGGGACTTGCCTAGCCTTTTGGACAAATCTTCTTGGGTCAAGTTAAACTCTTGCACTAATTTATTATAAGAAATAGCTGTTTCAACAGGGTTCAAGTTTTCTCTTTGGATATTTTCAATCAAGGCCACCTCAAGCATTTCCTGCTCTTTGGCCTCGCGCACGATTACCGGTACGGTTTTCAAACCGATAGTTTTTGCCGAACGCAATCTTCTTTCACCGGCGATCAGTTCATATTCACCATCTTTCTTGGTGACGATCAACGGCTGGATGATGCCGTATAATTTTATTGATTCCACCAACTCAGCCAATTGCGGTTCGGAAAAGTTTTTTCTTGGCTGCAGATGGTTTACCTTGATCTGATCCGGTGATAGATTAAGGATTCTACCTTTTTCATCATCAACCACCGTGGAAATAATAGTTTCCCCGGCTGAAGTGATAATCTTGTTAATTTTTTTAGGGATTAACGAATCAAGCCCTCTACCAAGTCCGCTTGCCATATATTATAATTTAATATTAAAAAAGTTTATTCGATTTTTTGAAGTTGATCTCACAGCTTTTTCAACTTTTAAATTTTCAATTTCTAATTTTTAATTTTAAAACAATGAATTAATTTTAAAATATATTAAATTAGATCATTAAAGAATTGAAAATTGTTTGGAAATTTAAAATTGAAAATTTTTTAATTATATTCCTACCTCTCCAAATCAATTACTTCCCTGGCCAACTTTTCGTATGCCCTGCCGCCTTTTGATCTTTTGTCATAATGCAGAATTGATCGACCATAGCTTGGGGACTCGGCCAGGCGAACACTGCGTGGAATCACTGATCGAAAAATTCTGTTCGGGAAATATTTATAAAGCTCTTGCATCACTGATTCGGAAAGACGGTTACGCTTATCAAACATGGTTATAACAGCCCCCATAATTCCTAGTTCAGGCTTCAAATTCGCTTGCACCAGATTAATGGTATTGAGCAATTGGCTCAAGCCCTCCAGCGCGTAATACTCACTCTGGATTGGAATCAAGACTTCATCGGCGGCAACCAAACTATTGATAGTCAAAAGTCCTAGCGAGGGCGGACCGTCAATAATTATATAGTCGTATTCGTCTTTTATTTCTTGAAGTATATTGCTTAGGCGGAATTCTCGTTCATCCATACTTACTAATTCGATGCCCGCCCCAGCCAAAGAAACAGTTGCTGGAGCAACCTTGTAGCCATCCTGAACAGTCCGCTTAATGATATCAAAAATCTGCTT
>Ga0154554_1017_pt2 | contig 5897 bp, 6 predicted proteins | sample RifGroF2_FD_105697 | JGI IMG/M metagenome (GOLD analysis project Ga0154554, IMG submission 105697) | Bacteroidetes bacterium GWF2_43_11 | reverse complement strand
CATATAACGATGCACAAAGATTGGAACAGCTTGATTACAAGTTGTATTTAATAAACAATGACGGTTTTCCAACAAACGAAACCGGACTGAAAAAACATTGTAAAAATGGTTTTCAAGTTGAAATTATCTCTGCAACCGGGCATTATCCGATGATAGAAAAACCGGCAGAATTTAATTTAATATTAGAAAAAGTGCTGAAAGGAATGAAATAAACTGCTGCTAATAAATAGTACTTAAACGCGCTGCCACGCCAACACTGAGGTGGTCTGAAAAAACCGGGCAGAAATTTTAATTCTATAATTTTCTGTGATATGAAAAAGATCAGACGGAAATTCGATTCAGGCTTTGTAGCTATGATTCCTTTGATCTGATCTAATATTATTTAACACATACTGGACATATATCAACGACTGCCGCTTTGGGACAGCATTTTTAAAGCTAAGAGCAAAACTGTACATATTACTCGTCACGAAGGAAGACTGTTTTAAATGGTATTAATGGGGTTTTTAGTAAACCCTGTAGTATTTCGTCCTGAGGCATTAACGCAACAACAAGGCTCAATTATCCGGGGAAACCTTTAAAAGACATATACATAGGATAATGACAGCGACACGTTAGAGCAAACACTTAATATTGAAGACGCGAAGATTCGGTGAAGTTTCTACCTTATTTTGAATTGCCCCTTAGTTCCTTCAAAATATATTCAATCTTTCTATTGTATTCACCAATTTTGAAATTATATTTATCCGTACCCTCTTCGATGCCCTTATACATCAGCTCATAGCTCTCTGCACGAATCTCAAAATACTTTTTAAGCCGGCTATTTCTCTCCCTTATGGGTTGTGGCAATTCCAAATTCTTAAAACTGTTGATTACATTTATATTCTCATTCCAATAGTAAATACCCCTTTCTCTAATTTCCTTCAGATACACCTCATCAGGAGTTCCTTTCGGCAGGCTAAAAATCTCAAGTGCCATGGCCTCCATTGCAAAAACCCTTTTCATTGCTGCTTCGTATTTGCCGAAGTCATTGGGTAGAGACCTGCAAACAGAAGTTGAAAACCAAAGAAGTAAAGCCGTTAATAAGCCAATTGTTGCATATTTTAGAGATGGGAATCCTGCTTTCTTTAAACTCGGAAAGTAAGCAAAACCTATTATAAGTCCGCACAAAAGGCCACCAATATGTGCAGCATTGTCAACATTATTCTCAGTCGTTAAGCCATATACAATGTTGTACAAAACAAATAAGAAAGTGCTCGCCAACAACCTTTTTTTAACTGTATCGGGCAGAAGGTTAGTGGTCAATAAAACAAGAAAGACACCATACATGCCAAAGATGGCTCCTGAAGCCCCGGCGCTTATGGTCATGTCATTCCACCATATGCTGGCTACACTACCCGTAATTCCGCAGAAAAGATAGGCAGCTAAAAACCTGGATTTACCGAGGTGAGGTTCTAAAATAAGCCCAATATAAAGAAGGGCAAACATATTTATCAGTAAGTGAAAAACTCCGAAGTGCAAAAAACATGAAGTAAGTAATCGCCAGTATTGGTCTTCAAGCGTCATTGGCCGGAAGTTAGCACCCCACCTTAATAATTCCTGTCCCTCGGGCTGCAGGAAATGAACACCCTTAATCATCATTAAGATGAAGATTAAAACATTCGAGGCGATCAACGCAGCTGTAATAAAATATCCCCGGCCTAAACTAAAACGCCCTACCAGACTGGCATCAGTTCCTTCTGTGACAACATGAGGGTTATCAGATACATTGTCCTCATTTGCAGAAAATTGTTCTCTTAGCACAGCCAGCCTGTTTTCAATTTCCTCTTCCGTAAGCCTTCTTTTAAAAGACCTAATAGCGGCAATGAGTGCGTTTACATTGTCTTGATTTTTATCCCAATCATAAAACTGAGCCCCCAGACATTCACTTTTAATGTCAGCGGTGCCATTTTCAACCCGAATACTGATTCTTTCCTTCCATGATTTCCATGAGAGTCTTGTGGTGGCTATAAAACCAGATTCATTGACATAACTTATAGTCCATTTCAGCATAAGTGCCGCTTCAAGAGCCAATACCAAAAAATGGTCCCTGTCAAGGTCGTTTTGTTTAAACTCTTCGACGTACACGGGTGAGAGTCCGAAAGCCATAATCGTTGGTTATATGTTTAGACTTCTGTTACTTTTGCGAATGTGATCGGAATCCGAAAAGGCAATGGTATGACCGCCTGCTGAATGTCACTTCATGTTCATATATACGATTAATCGCATCTCAAAAGTAGGGTTTTTTCAGTTTATTCCGCCTCTTTGTGTTTCTCCTTTGATAATTCATTGGAATACAATTAGGCTGACGACATCCATAGCCAGTTGTAATACATCATGGATTTCATCTCTGCTGCTATACCTCTTCTTCTGATGTGCCACATTCAGTCATGTTTGCCCTGTCCTGTTCCTTTCTTTTACCATTTTCCCGCTGTGATTAAATACTTTCCGAACGATTGTAGGGCCTGTATCTATTTGGTATTTAATACTTCTTGCTTCAGCTATGGCAAACCAACGTTACAATAATAATTATTTACAGGTACAAAGGATAAAAACAACCCGGTTGCTAAAGAAATGAAATACTATTCCGGACTGGTGCTTGTTTTTTCGGGTTTGGATGCTATTTGCCAGGCCTCAACAGGCGGAAGATCGTTACAGTTGCCCGCTCTCGAACTTTTCAATCATCTCGCCGGCAATACTTACATTCAGCGAATGTTTTGGAAGATTTCCCCTTGAAAACCAGTCAGCCGCCGCAATTTCTTTATGATCAATAGAAATTGGCTGATTTTCATCAGCCTCCGCGATATAGCCAACCATTAAAGAACCTGAAGGAGGCCAGGGTTGACTTTTATAATACCTGATATTTTTAATATCCAATCCCACCTCTTCTTTAACCTCACGTTTCAATGTCTCTTCGAGCGATTCCCCGACATCAACATACCCGGCAATCAATGAATACCAGTTATCGGGAAAATCTGAATTACGGGCGAGCAATATCTTATCATTACTCGTTATGGCTACAATGACCGCCGGTGAAATCTTCGGATAGACAATACTGTTGCACGCAGGACATTGTATGGCTCTTTCATCGGGTTTTTGTACTGTTGGTTTACCACATTTACCACAAAACCTGTTTTGTGAGTACCAGCTCATCAAATGGTACCCTGCAATACATATCCATCCTATTTCCCGTTGACCTATAGTTCTGAAAAAACTGATTTCCTTATAAACAAATGAGGGATCAACAGTAGCCGGATCATCCCAGATCAAAAAACAAGGCACCTCATTCAGCGTAAATAAAAATGTTGATTCCGGTTGATCCGGCATCCCCGGGAAGTCCTTACGCCGTGGTATCTCAAATACATTGCCACGTGCCTTCAATAAGAGGGCATTTCCATTAAAATGGAGGATGAAATCATTTTCATCGGCCACACAATTCGGGCGATATTGATTATTGAAGCGGTGAGGGAAAATTTCCTGAATCATGCTCTTTACTGATTAATTTCAGGTTCAAGGTATATTGATGTTTCAGCCCGCAAAGGTAACAGAATAACGAATTGTATAAGTATTATAATATCTCACCGGACAAACACAATCATTGGTCTAAGTCAGAATATTTGAAGTTTTACGTAAACTATTTTTAGGTTAATTGGCAGGATAACAGAGCATAATAATCAGGACGTATTTAAGCCAGGTATTTAGGTTTCGCTATTTTTTATGATGGTACCAAAGTAAGAGTGGAACTTAGCCACGGGCTTCTCAGGATGCCGGATATGCATTTTCGCAACGCTATGCCATCAGGGCGCAGCGATCAGGGTAGAGTTGGCAGATTGATACGCAGAGAATTATATGCGCATCGGGTCGATCAAAATAAAGCCTGCCAATAGCATAACCATCCCATGCAACACCCCGCGAAAGATCCTTCGAATAATTTGCACTGATCAGGAGGCACGGGTATAACAAATCATGGGCGAAACCCCGAACGCGATTATGCTTCGGCGTTTCGCCCATTTATTTATTTGCTGGTGGTGAAGAGAGATCACCAGTACACCGCCTAGAGCACGATATTCACGATTTTTCCGGGTACAACGATCATCTTCCGGGGTTGTTTCCCCTCAAGATATTTTAGCGTCTTTTCGTTGGCCAGAACGGCCTTTTCGATTCCGGCGGCAGGCAGGTCGATTGGCAAGGCCATGGTGAACCGCATCTTTCCATTAAAGCTGACAGGGTATTCGAAGATGCTTTCAACCAGGTATTTCTCATCGAATGATGGAAACCCCGCGAAGCTTACACTTCCATTGTTCCCCAGCAGTGACCATAGCTCTTCGGCGATATGGGGGGCAAAAGGTGAAAGCAAGGCTACCAGTGGCTCAAGTACGCACCGTTTATTGCATTTCAGATCGGTGAGTTCATTGGCACAGATCATGAAACTTGCTACACAGGTATTGAACGAGAACCGTTCTGTGTCCTCCTGAACCTTTTTAATGGTCTTATGAAGGGTTTTGAGTTCTGCATCGGTGGCAGGTTCATCGCTTACCAGAAAGTTGTTGTCGCGGTCGTGGAATAGTTTCCAAAACTTTCTGATGAATCGGAAGGTTCCTTCAATTCCCTTGGTATCCCAAGGCTTCGCCTGCTCCAGCGGGCCAAGAAACATTTCGTACAGGCGGAGGGTATCGGCACCATAACGTTCTACCAGATCATCGGGATTCTGAACGTTGTAGAGCGATTTTGACATCTTCTCCACCTCATGGCCGCAGTGATATTTACCATCCTCAAGAATGAATTCGGCATCAGACAGATCGGGCCGCCACCTGCGGAACTTTTCGGTGTCGAGTATATCATTGTCAACGATGCTTATGTCAACATGAATTTCCTGAACATCATACCTATCCTTTAAACCAAAAGAAACAAACTTGTTGGTTCCCGTCAAGCGGTAAACGAAACTCGACCTACCCTGAATCATTCCCTGATTGATGAGTTTCCTGAAGGGTTCCTGCTCAACAGCCATCCCTATATCATACAGAAATTTATTCCAGAAGCGGGCATAAATAAGATGACCTGTGGCATGCTCTGCTCCGCCGATATAAAGATCGACGCTACGCCAGTAGTTGACGGCCTCTTTTGAGAAGTAGGCGCCGGGATTGGCAGCATCCATATAGCGAAGGTAGTATCCGCTTGAACCGGCAAATCCGGGCATGGTGTTGGTCTCTAACGGGTATCCGTTATAGGTCCAGTTCTCAGCTCTGGCCAGCGGTGGTTCGCCTGAAGCAGTGGGAAGGTAGGCGTTCACATCAGGAAGCCTCAACGGCAATTCATTTTCGGGCAACATGTAAGGCATGCCGTCCTTGTAGTATACAGGGAAAGGCTCTCCCCAGTAACGCTGACGACTGAAAATAGCATCACGCAGACGGAAATTGATGGTTCCGCGTCCCAGACCCATTGTTTCGATGTGATCGATGGTGGCCCGCATGGCTTCTTTTACCTGCATTCCGGAAATGAAACCGGAATTGACCAGAATCCCTTCCTTCGAATCGTACGACTCAAGCCATGTGGCTGGATCAGAGGTTTCTTCGCCCTGACGGCAGACCACCTGCACGATGGGCAGGTTGAAATGGCGGGCAAACGCAAAATCGCGGCTATCGTGGCCGGGCACTGCCATGATGGCTCCTGTCCCATAGCCGGTAAGCACATAATCGGCTATGTAAATTGGTATCTCTTGTCCGGTGAGCGGATTTACTGCATACGATCCGGTAAACTGGCCACTAACCTGTTTCACTTCGGTCATGCGTTCACGCTCTGAACGGTTTTTGGTCCAGGCGAGGTAACTTTCTACAGCCTCCCTGTATTTGTCTTTTGTA
>Ga0154554_1087_pt1 | contig 9789 bp, 9 predicted proteins | sample RifGroF2_FD_105697 | JGI IMG/M metagenome (GOLD analysis project Ga0154554, IMG submission 105697) | Bacteroidetes bacterium GWF2_43_11 | reverse complement strand
GAAATTGAGATTCAACACAGGTTAAATGCTGGTCAGGATACCATCAGCTTTACAATGCTGATAAAAGCAACTGCTACAACAACAGGGACACCGCTCATTGGCCATCTTGCTGTCATTGAAAAACACATTCAATACAGCACGCCTCCTGGTTCAAATGGCGAAAAAGATTTTTATAATGTGCTAAAGAAGCTTCTTCCGTCAAAAGATGGTACGACGCTCCCCGCCATGGAAGCCGGCGATTATTATGTAATTGAAGGCAGTTGGAAGCTTGCCAACGTATTTACTGCCACTGAACTCGCCGCTGTTGGTTTTGTTCAGAATAACCAAACAAAAGAGATATATCAGGCTTGTAATAGCTCAGAAGAGAGTGTTACCCCCCTCTACACCAACGATGCAAGCGTCCTCTCTGTGGACAATCTGTCTCCCGCGAACTGTTTTGGCGTTGTAGAACCAGTAATTGTTATTAGAAACAACGGACAGAATGCACTCAGCCAGACAACCATAAAATACTCGGTAAATAATGGGGATCCTATGATTTACCCCTTTACTGGAAATCTGGGATTATTTGATAAGGCTACCATTGACCTTCCTGCATACAATTTTGGCGTTGAAGAAAACAACATCCTGAAGATATGGTCAGAAAGCCCCAATGGTGTTGCTGATGAATATCCCAAAAATGATACGATCACGGTTGTAATTCCACAAGGTTACCGTGGAGTTCCCAACATCGTGGTTCAGGTAAAAACAGATAAGGCTCCCGCTGAATTTACATGGGAAATCCGTGATGAGGCAGGTAATGTTGTGGAAGAAGGTGGCCCATATCCTAATCAGAACACCATTTATAAAGATACTGTAGAAATTCCCATCAACACTTGCTACACATTTCACGCCATTGATGCCGGAGGAAATGGCCTGTGCTGCGATAACGGAATCGGTTTTGTTAAGCTGTATGATGCTACTGGTGCCAATTTCTTTGTTGCCAATAAATTCGGGAGTGAAGCATCTACCCAGTTTTGGGTCGACAGTTATATCGGAATCGAATCTGGTGCTGTTCTTCATGACAAAATATCGGTTTACCCAAATCCTGCATCAGAAATGTTGTTCATCTCCTTAAGCCTGAAAAAGGATGCCGATGTAGAGATGAGTATTACCGATTTGTCAGGCAAGAAGGTCTATGAGACCGGATTTGGACGACTCTCCACAGGGGATCATGACCTTACGCTTGAAACCAGTGGTTTGACTAATGGCATGTATATGGTAAGAATTTCGACCGGACGTGAAGTTGTTGTTCGCAGGATAATGATCTCGAACAAATAACCGTGTTATACTTCTAATGAGACGCGTCAGATACTTCGGTATCTGGCGCGTTTTGTTTTGAAAAAAACTATCTTCGCAAATATTTTTTTGACAGCCGTATAAATTGATCCCTGTAGTTGCCATTTTAATTATTTCTGTCTTTAGATTAAATAGCCTCTTAAAACTTATTTCCAGGATGTTTCTTAATTTTCTGATGCTGACAATAACCGACCATTATGAGCATTACTCCACCACACGCCGGAAAAAGTATCTGTTCACCAATATATTAAGCGGCATGGTTGTATTATCTATTTTATGCCAATAAGAGGATGGGGTTTGTCGGAGAGGAAAACACAAGAGCGCGCATTAACATGGTTATTGCATCGGTTTGTTCAGAAAAAAGAATGTAGCAGTCATACTAAGACCATCAAATGTATCAAGTTATTGTACCTCAGTTATGTATTAATTATTTAGACGATTTTTATTTTCTGATTGGCAGGGGAGAGGCAAGAAGCGTTTTTCAAGGCATATGCATGAATAATTAAAAAACTCCGCCTAAAAGATTGAACGAAATTTTCAAGACTCATTTCCGGCGAGATTCGAACGTATAGCATTTAAAACCTACCATTTAGATATCAGTAGATTCATATATTAACATCAAAAATAAATCGCACATGCTTAGAACAGGACTCTTGTTTCTCTTTCTAACACTACTGTTGGGATTATCAGCCCAGACATCAAATATTGTTGTTGTAAACGACACCAACGGGTTTACCGGAACCATTTCCGCCATCGACCATTGGGGTGGAATATCGAATGTTGTTAAACCAGGGCAAAAAATTGGCCTTTTGATCAACTCCGATTTCAGTGAACCAGGAGCCTATGTAAATCCTGATCTGAGCATAGCGGTGGTAAAGATGTGTTTTGAAGCTGGAGCATCAGAAGTAATAAGCCTTCAGGACATAAAACCTGAATATTGGCAGAGGTCTGCAAACTTCGAAGCAAACAAATCAATCATCGGACGAGTCAGGATGGTTGATAAGAACACATTCCCTGCCACTTATGATTCGATCAATTTCACCAGACTTGATACAATACCAGGTGCAAAGGCACTTCGGAAAGCAGAAGTAGTAAGTGAATTATTTAAAATTGATGTATTCATTGATATCCCCGTCGCCAAACACCATGCAACAACCATTCTCACCTGCTGTATGAAAAATCTCATGGGGGTCTGCACTCGGGCAACGAATGTAACGATGCATCTGAATGGGCCCAAACGGAATGATCCGGTTTACCTGGCACAGTGTATAACTGATATTTTCGTTATTAGAAAACCTGATTTATATATAGTTGACGCTTTGATGGGAATTGTCACCAACGGTCCTAATGGCCCCGGAGAAATTGTAAAATCTGGAAAAATAATTATTGGGACAGATCCTGTTGCACTAGACTCATACTGTGCAAAGCTTCTGGGTTTTCCACAGAGCGATGTTCCAACGCTTCAGACTGGTGAGTCTTCAGGCCTGGGAACAGCAAATCTTGAAAATGTAACCATCAGGGAATTCTAAAAGAAATAATAAGATGCTGCATATCAGTCATTTAACGCCATTAATTGTTTTCTTCATATTCAACTCGATAGCCACCCAATTGTCCTCACAACCGGCGGTTTTACTTCTACCTGAAACAAATAGAGGTTGGAAAATAATCGAACCAATAGTTGTTTACTCGGGCGATGATTTATACTTCATGGTTGATGGTGGGGCCGATCTTTTTCTGGAATATGGCTTTGTTGAAGTTGCCGCAGCTGATTATTCGAAGGAAAGCAGTAAGTTGCATGTCGAGGTTTATGAAATGGAATCACCTGAGAAAGCTTGGGGCATCTATTCAATCCGTCGACCATATTCTGCTGATAAACAATTTAATTCAAACAACATTGCCATTGGAAAAGGTTATACAATGGCAGCTAATAGTAGCTTTTACTATGTAATATCGGCGCAATCAAAGGAAGTCGATCCAGATGATATTTATAAGCTGACGGAAGAAATCACCAACGAAATCAGTAATAAGACTGATGCAGATCAAAGTCGTTTGATCAGGTTTACACCAGGTAAATATGATTGCATATTTTACGGACGAGCCGGATTTTCATCGGTGTATTCATTGGGTGCATCAAATTTTCAGGGATTCATACGTGGTTTGGCAGAAAGAAAAACCAAGGAGGAAATTACGATCAGATTAGAATATGCCAATTTAGCGAGTGCACTTGATGATTTTAAAAAATTCTCTTCAGTAGCCGCTAACAATAAGCGTTTCAAATTACTTGAAATGGACAGGGAAAAGATACTAATCTCTGATCGCGGTAAAACAAAGGTGTTAATTCAAAGCGATTCATCTAATCTTATTCTTCATTTTTTTCCTGCTGATATCTAATTTATATTCGCCAGTAAAGTTAGGAATATTTTGATATAATTGTACCCCATAATTTATATTATGTTAAGATATATTATAAAAGCAAAGCTTTATGAAAAAAATATCAGTAAAAACTATAATTTGATACCAGGTTTTAAATAAGAAGCAATTGAGGAGATTGGAATGACAATTTCAATGGCTCCTACCGATGCACCGGCGATTTCATAAGGATTGTAACAAAATCCGATCGAATTGCTGGTAAGGTAAAAATTTTCAGTTACTGACACATTCTCGGCGAAAAACCCTTTTTCGGTTAATAATTCATTCTGGCCAAGATTAAACTTGACTTTGACTTCGTTGAGTATAAGATTTTCAATCTGGCCTTTATAGTCTCCATCGAACAATTCGTTTAAGCTAAATCGCTGACCAGTTTTTGCCGACATTGTCAGATATTTTTTAACGATCATCCCTTTGCCACTACCAGTAAATGCATAGAGTTTAACCCCTAAACTCAAGATATCGTTTTCGTTATGCATTACATTAAGACTTAAGTGCTTATCCCAGCAAAAGGTATTCGATTGATCTGTAGTCGTATAATTATCAAGGTTCTGATCTACATATTGTTGAAAGTATCTTGTTCGTTCAGCCTCAATAATATTATCAAACCCCTCCCCTTCCTGTAACCGGTTAAAATACAGCAAAGACACCTGTTTATTTATGGAATCCAGGACATTACGCTGAGCCCCGGCGATTGCTTCAGGAATAACAATTCTGTAGGATGCTCTTGGGCTGGTCTTCATCATCGGAAATAATGTATGACTCAGCGCTTTACTATACGTTTTAAACGTTAAGGATCCATCATTGTAGTTCTCAGCTAAAGAACAAGGCAATTCTACATCCTGTTCTGCCGGCTTCCATGTTCCCGAGAGTCCATTTTCCAATTTAGTAAGTATGAATGTAGATCCGTCGGGATTTCCAAATTCTTCGAGTCTGAAATGTTTCTTTACAACGTCCCACCTGCCGGTAATTTGAATTGATTTCTTATTATCAGGCTGTTGTATATTGGAATACGAATAAATACCTTCTGCCAGGTTCCCGGCAATTACAATATCAAGGGTAACATCGATAGAATTCCCGATTTTTCCTGTATAATGGTGGTAGGAATCCAGAATTTTTTGCCCCATCGATACAATGCCCATCATTGTTAAAACAACCGTCAGGGAGAACATTTTTAAATTCATGAGTATAACTTGATTTATTGAGGCAAAGATAGGGAGTGTTGTTCGATTTTTTCGACCTAAACACCAATTAAAAGAGGGGCGGGAAGATTACTCCCCGCCCCTCTTGAATTCTTATTTGATAACTACTGATTAGTAGATCTTTTCAGTATTACGGTATCCTGCCTTGTCCATATACCAGTCAGAATATTGTGCTCCGTTTGATTCAGCCCAAGCGGCAAATTTCAGGTGAGCATTCACTATATCAACCTCTTCCAGAGGGTAATCAAACTCTTCAGCAACAAATATTGACCAGGGGAGATTGGTTACTGACTTGTAATACTTCCCGTTAGTCGGATTGGTGTCATCATCGCCAGTGCCAAATAACTCAGTATTCGCTTTGCTTGTTGGTACCATGCCGGGCTGGTGGATTTCGGTTCCGCGAACCTTACCCTTAATCAGGAAGTGATTAAAAGGAGGCAGGCCAACCATTGCAGTTGTCTGAGGCGTAGAGAAATGTACATTAATTGTAACAGGTTCGGAAGTACCAACGTAGCCATTATGTTCGGTGTTAAAGTATTCCCCACCCACACGGGTAATCACATTTTCAGCATCGTCCCATAGGATTATAACTGGTTTGGTAGTTCCAGTTTCAAGGCCATTGGTACCAAGCGTAATGTAGCTTCCAGGGTTCACTGAATATCCGGTAACAGACTCAATTACGCCAACGTCAACATTATCGAGCTGGAATCCAAAGCCATTTCTTAAAGCTCCGCCAACTGCCTTCACATCATAGAGGTTGATTACATCAACAACCTTATTTTGGGCATTCGTTACCCGATTAAAGCGGATATTCACCACCAAATCATTCATGTCATAATCGCCATAAGCAGGCCACAGATCTTCAAAGGCCATCGATGACCATGTAGTAGCTGACGGATAGTAGTTGTTGTATGCACGTGTGGCATCTTCAGGATAATCATCATTAATATCAGCCACGCCATCGCCATCTGTATCAGTAATGACCGGGGTAGAACCTATTCCTTCAGGGTTACAATCCGATACCGGGATGAAGTTAGTTGCCTCAGAAATCAACTTAAAGGAAGCTCCATTAATAAAGAGGGCCACGGTACCATTTGTCAACACCCCGTTATCATCAACCCATTCAATTGCACCCGAGACGGTTTTACCTGAGTTGATCGTGGCATTCCCGGTCGAAACAATTGAATTCAGACTACCTGCGCCTGATATACTATTGTTTAACACGACGTTGTTGGCCGAAACCATCGATTGGTTTTGAAGATTTAAAACAGCAACCCCATTTACCTGAAATTTTCCTTCAGCTTTCAGATAACCACCGTTCATCGTCAGGGCACCGGAATTAAGGCTGGCATTGTTGCCGACAATAATCTTACAAGTGTTTGAATAATTACCGGCGCTGTTATTCAAATCGAAGTCGGTTCCGACATTGATAGTACCGCTGTTTGTCAAAGCATTATTAATCTGAAGGTAGCCAACGGTTGTAATGGTCCCTGAATTAATCAGTTTTCCATTAGGACTGTTTGATTCATATTTATTGTCGAGAGTAAGTGTTCCGTAATTAGTAACAACTCCACTGGGAGAAAAAGCTTTATGGATGGTGAAATTGCTAGAGTAATTGGTGAATGAGGTAGACTCTTGGTTCAGTTTTAATTCTTCTATATATACTTCTGAAGTATGCCAGGCTGTGATTGAACTGACACCACCTAAAGCTAAATCATCGTTAAAGGTTAATTTCCCTCCATCGGATATCACAAGGTTGCAATTGCCGCCATAACCACCAAAGTTGTTGATCTGCGAAGGTGTAGCGACACCACAGATACGGACCGTACCCCCTCCGTTCCATGGTTCAAAATTAATTTTCTTCGTGAAATTTGTTGTAGTAAGGCAATAGGTCTTCCCTTGCTTTACAGTGATATCCTGGTTAGTCGACACGGTTACATCACATCCACTTGTGCAATCAGGACCAGTAACGACTGACTTCAGTTCATCTGCTTTAACACTGGTCTGGAAAGTGTAACTCAGATTATTACCCGAGAAGGCCTGATAAACTACTTCAACAGCACCACCAGAGCTGTGCATTTCAATCCACATTCCTTCCAAAGCGGCCGGAACAATGATATCAGTAGCATAAGGGAATCCAAAACCTGCTGAACCACTGGCCGTAGGTGTTGTACCGGATGTGGGGTCTGCCTTGAAAACCATAACCTTGCTTAACAAACCACTTGCTAAGTCAGATTCAACATTAATATTTACTTCAATGGTTTTTGTTGTTGCCCAGTTGAACCCGTCGGCTACTTTTAAGTCTTTCGAGTTGGTTACTGTTGTTGTAACAGGATCTGACTGATCCTTTCTGCACGAAGCAAGCAAAAGCATCATGCTAAGTGCGACGAGTGTAATTTGATTTGATTTCATAATAAAAGATTTTGTTGAAGGCTTAACAATAAACATGCCAATCTAGGTTATTAAATTGTAAATATTTATTTTTCAATTATTTAAATTCATTTTTACGATAACTCATTTTCGATAAAAAGTTCAAAATGAAAAATATTTCCCGTTTTGGTGCAATAGCTGCCATGATTGAGAATCAAATGATAGATGATACTTTTTCAGACCAGAGGCACCAAACAATGCTAAGATACAACAAAATCCAGACAAAAAAGGTGGTAGTATCGCCAATCTCATCATACAGAGACAAGACATGCCTTGCTTCTGCATACTACAGAATGAAACATGGCTCATTCTGCCTTGTTACCATTGCTCAATGACTTTGAACATGGCGCTACTTTGATATTGCCATTGCAAGTGAATTTTTCAGTAAAGCCACACCTTCGTATACCAGCATTTAAGATGGGTTAGTCGTGCGGATACTTTGCCACCACCCTGCATCAACATCAGGCCGGCGGTGACATCGTTGATGGCACCACCGCCGTTACAGGGAAAAGAGTTCTTGCTATGTGATGAACTCCCTGGTAAAACCATTTAAGTCCCGAGGCTTATTGTTAAAGGTTTTGCTGGCATTCGCGCGGAAGGACAGTGCTTAGTCGATATTACGAAGAACACATTATAATGGTATAGCCATTCACCACTCTGTTGGATTGTATTCAGGATTGGAAGCAGCAGAAACCAAAGCTAATTGAAAATGTGGTAGCTTTTCTCACAGTTCCTGTCAGTGCCAAATAATTATTCGTTTTAGCTCCATGTTTCAGCAAGAATCCATACTTTTGACTTCTATAGAGTACCGGTAGTACACAAACCGTCAGCATGGCTCATCAACTGCGAGTCCGGAGAAGGAAGAGCTGCCCGGACAAGAGGGAACAAGCTTTTTTTCAGCAAAAAGCCCTGTACACGTTTTTGTTCATACCGACCTAACGACCAAAACGTTAGTACAATTATGCTGTAACTGACGTGGCGAAGCTGTGGGGATGAGGGATTCATTTGGGAAACCCAACACGGAAACGAACCTGATGAGTTCACAGGTGATTTCTAAGTAGCAGACACAGGAGTACGATCAAAAGCGCATTATACCACAACCCGGCAACCCTTTTTCCTCACGATAACAGTGATTTTGTAAAAACATGCCCCCTCATATATTTATCTTTAAATTGTTTCATGCAATTCAAACTAGAACCCTAAATATGAAAAATCTAGTATTAACAATCATTATCTTAGTTTTAACGCTAAGCATCAATGCTCAGACTGATTCATGTAATGTACTTCTTGAAAAGATTTCCGGAAAATATACTGGTAAATGTCTGAACGGTCTGGCAAATGGAAAAGGTAAATCAATCGGCGAAGACACCTACATTGGAACCTTTAAAGACGGATTACCCAATGGAAAGGGTAAATATTTATATAAAAACGGTGATACCTTTCAAGGGTATTGGCTTAATGGCCAAAAAGACGGTAAAGGAAAATTCGAATATACTATAAACGGAGAAAAGTATACTTTGATTGGATATTGGAAGAAAGATGAGTATATAGGAGTGACAGAGCCCGATATTTCTTATAGAGTTGCATCTGCTACAGGCATTATGAATTACACGGTTGAGAAAAACGAGCTAATCAATGAACATGATAAAGATATTACTTTTTCTATTAAAAGTGCATTTACAGATTTTACCCCAACGGATCTGATAATAGATAAATCTTCAGGGCAAATTGTTCAATCTGGGAAAAAAATCAGTATATCCCAATATTTCTGTCCGGTTCACTGTGAGATAAGCTATACTATTTTAGTAGGCGATACCAGAAAACAATGTAGGTTCATCATTGACATATTAGAAGAAGGTAAATATACAATTACCATAAGTAATTGAATACACCACAGTTTTTTATTTATTATCTCTCAAACTACAATTGCTCACACCACATTTATTAAATCTGAAAATGTTATGACAGCTAGCTTCAATTAATAATTAATATGTTTATATTTTTCATAATTCACCAGTACTTTGTTAGATTGATCTGAGTTATTACTTTTAGGATCTACCGGGAATTGTGTGAAACAATCCGAAGACCAAAATATGAATGATCCTGATTCTTTCAGCACATTCTGCATCCCTGAAGGTTGTAATTTAAATTCATTATTCAGATAGTCAACGATTTATTTGACAAATAGAAATGCATTCGCGCATACAAAATGCCGGCAGAATTTGTCCAAAAAAGTCATTTGCAGAACCAATGATAACCATATTAATAATACTTTAAAGCCATGAAACATTAACAATTTTGTATTATTGATCGTCCAATCCACACCATAGTCAATTTTACCACCGGAATGCTGAAACAGATTTTCGCGCCATTAATTTTCCAAAATATATACGTT
>Ga0154554_1002_pt1 | contig 10054 bp, 7 predicted proteins | sample RifGroF2_FD_105697 | JGI IMG/M metagenome (GOLD analysis project Ga0154554, IMG submission 105697) | Bacteroidetes bacterium GWF2_43_11 | reverse complement strand
TGCTTTATGGTTTTTTCTTTTACGGAACGCCCATGTATCAGGATAAAACGGGTTGGCTCATCTTCGCGGGTCTGTTTGTTACAGGGGGCTTTCTTATCAGCTATGGCCAGTTTCTGGTGGCCTGGGAGAGTAGTTATTTCGATACAATCCTTACCAAGAACATCAATTTCAGCCAGTATTTTAAGGCTAAATACCTTATTCTTCTGCTGCCTACCGTGGCTGCCTGGCTAATCACTATCCCTTATGTTTTCTTAGGCTGGAATATTTTGAAAATCAACACGGCTGCTTTCCTTTTCAATGCCGGATTTAACATATATGTTTACATGTATTTCGCGGCCTATAATAGCAAAAGGATCGATTTGAGCAGAAGTGGCATGATGAACTATCAGGGCGTAGGTGCCAAACAGTTTCTGGTGGCGTTGCCTGTGATGGTACTTCCGATACTTATTTACCTGCCTTTCGGCTTCTTCTTCGGCGAAGATGTTGGTTTGCTGGTGGTTGGTGGAATTGGCTTACTCGGATTGCTGTTGCGTAATCTGATACTCAAGCAGATAGTCATGTTTTTCGTTACGCGTAAATACCAGCTTGCCAGTGGTTTCAGACAAAATTAATCAGTAAAAACTAAAAAAATGGATACCAAATTTATCACCGATTACAATGGCCCTGTTATCAAGGTTGCCAACCTCTCCAAAACATATAGCAGCGTTAAGGTTCTTGAGCTCCCACAGCTCGACATTCCCAGGGGAGAGACCTTTGGCCTCGTGGGAAACAATGGTGCCGGAAAGACCACCTTCTTCAGGCTCATTCTGGATCTTATCAGAGCCGACAGTGGTGAAATTTTGTCGTATGGGAATAACGTGGCTAAATCTGAATTGTGGAAGAATTATACCGGATCGTACCTTGACGAAGGATTTGTTATCGATTTCCTGACACCTGAGGAGTATTTCGATTTTGTAGCAGCCCTTAATGGTATGTCGAAAGGAGATGTTGATAATTTCAAGGCCCGTTTTGCAGATATCTTTAACGACGAAATTCTGGGAAAGAAAAAATATATCCGGGATCTGTCAAAGGGAAACCAAAAGAAGGTGGGCATCGCCGCTGCCATGATGAGTCGGCCTGCCATTCTCGTACTGGATGAACCATTCACGAACCTCGATCCCTCATCACAGATACGCCTGAAGAACATGCTTCGTGCCGAACGTGCCGAACGCGATGTGACGATGTTGATATCCAGTCACGACCTGAACCATGTTACAGAAGTATGTAACCGTATAGTTGTTCTGGAAAAGGGGGCTGTCGTTCATGATATGGCTACCAATGACTCTACGCTGGAGGTACTTGAGCAATATTTTGCCGGATAATTGGTTTCTTCTGAGCGAGTTTTTTGGAATAATAGAATAGTTCTGTTTTTTGCCCCCGTGGCCTGAAAGCAGTTGTCTGCAACTTCTGTATCCCCAATATGCCAGATTCATGAAGAAAATCTTTGTTCTGTTTATCCTGTCCATTTTAACAGGACTATCTGCCACTCAGGCGCAAAACACTATCACCGGCAGTGTGCTTGATGCACGTTCCGGAGAACCTTTAGCCTTTGTGAATCTTCTTTTGGATGACGGTCCTGAAGGTAGTGCCACCGATATTGACGGCAAGTTTTCAATAGTAGTGAACAGGCCGGTGAAAGCGATCAGCCTGAGTTATGTTGGTTATCAGGCTGCCCGGATACCTGTTGACAAGACACAGGGTTTGTTGTTGAAGATGAGCCGCCGGAATATCGAACTTGCCGAGGTGATTATCGTTCCGGGTGAGAATCCCGCCCATAGGATCATCCGTAATGTAATTGCCAGTCGGGGAATCAACGACTACGAGAAACTCGACGCTTTTAAATATAAAGCTTACGAAAAGATGGTATTTGCCATTAATGCCGATTCCATCATGCTGGCCGATACAGCTTTGCTTGATACCTCGGCATTGAAGCTTCGAAAGTTTGTGGAAAAGCGCGATTTTTTCATGATCGAGAACGTCTTTGAGCGTTTGTTCAAGGCTCCCAACAGGAGCGTCGAGAAAGTTGCCGCAACAAGGATGTCGGGATTCCGTGATCCGGTTTTCGTCTTTCTGCTCTCGCAGCTTCAGACAAGTACCTTTTACAAAGAGGAGTTCCGCATAGGCGATCGAACCTATATCAACCCAATCAGCAGTGGTAGTCTCAATCGTTATTTCTATCAGATTGAGGATACCGTTATCACCCGGACGGATTCGACGTTCGTGATTTCTTTCCGTCCCTGGAAAGGAACTAACTTCGATGGACTGAAAGGGGTTATTTCCATTACCTCCGATGGTTGGGCTATTCGGAATGTAATTGCAGAACCTGCCGTTACCGAAAAAACCATGTCGGTGAAGATCCAGCAACTGTATTACAAACCCGACAGTATTCACTGGTTTCCCAAGCAGTTGAATACCGACATCGTGTTTCGGAACATGGAAGTGCAGGCAGGAAAGGGAGCCAACAACAGGTTCCACATGATCGCACGGGGCAGAACCTACATCAGTGAAATTCAAATTAACCCTGAAATTAAGGGAAGTGAGCTGGCGATGCTGGGCACCGACGTTGATCCCAAAGCCACTAATCAAAGCACTGATTTCTGGAAACAACACAGAATCGATTCACTGTCTGCCCGTGAATTGGAAACTTTTCGTTTTATCGACAGCGTTGGGCGTAAGGCAAATTTCGACCGATTAGGCCGGATAATGGATGCAGCCATGAGTGGGCGTATTCCTGTAGGGTTGGTAGATCTCGATTTTAACAGGCTGTTTCGGTATAGTAAATATGAGGGCTGGTATGCCGGATTGGGATTGATAACCAACGATCGTATCTCGCGAAGGTTTAACCTGAATGGTTTCTGGGGTTATGGTTTCCATGATAAAGCGGCCAAATATGGTGGAGGGTTCGAAGTGGTGGTTGATCGTATTCATGAAATTGCCCTGGGGTATCAGTATAATTTCGATATCCGTGAGAATGGCAGCACTGAATTTCCTTTTGCGCGGAAGAGTATGATTGACGAGACCTTCTTTCGGGAGATTCTTACCAGCAGGTATGATCGTTACGAGCAGAATGAGGTAAGGCTTAAGTTCAGAGCCATGCGTCATTTTCTGTTTGGTATTTCAGCAGGTACAACCATCAACAGATCCGGCTTCGATTACCAGTTTACCCCTCTAAAGGATATGGCCGGTCCTGCTTTTCGATTCACTGAACTGAAGGCCGGTTTCAGGTACGCCTTCAGGGAACGTTTTGTGAGAACTGTTCGCAACAAGATTAGTCTGGGTAGCGATTATCCGATCGTCACATTTAATTATACCCACGGGTTTGATGATGTATTGAACGGTGGGTTCAATTACGATAAACTGGATATCAATCTAGTGGCATCTAAATATTTCCGTTTTACAGGTCGTAGTACCCTTCGGGTACAGGCCGGGCTTGTCGAAGGTGATGTGCCGCTGGCGGTACTCTATAATGCTCCTGCTGCATACGCCGGCTTTTCGGTACAGAGTGACGGGTCGTTCAGTACAATGCGGATGAACGAGTTTTATTCTGATCGCTATGTGGCTTTGTTTTTCAGCCATGACTTTGAAAGTCTCCTCTTTAAGGCCGGATGGTTTCAACCCCGCCCTGAACTCCTTTTTAATGCATTATGGGGCGATATGACAAAACCCATGCTTCATCAGGGAGTCGTCTTCGACGTGCCCCGGCTTGGTTATTATGAAGCTGGTATTAACATCAACAACCTGCTTAACCTTCAGTTCTACAGTCTGGGTATAGGCGGTGCCTGGCGATTTGGCCCATATAGCCTTCCCGCTTTATCCGATAACCTGGCATTGATGCTCACTTTTAAATGGGGTTTCTGAAATCATGCACTCCTTTACTGGTTTTTGCTGCAAAAATGTTAATTGTTGTATTGTTTCTTATAACCTCAATTTTAAGTGAGTGATCGAAATTATGTAACTGGCAGGATAGTTTTATTACTGACAGTCCGATTCATCATGTAGATAATAATTGGATAATAAGTTAATACTCAACGCTCCATTTGTGGTAGGATAAAAGCCTGAAAATTATTCGTAAACTTGCAAGATTAATTTTGATACCCATACAGATGAAATTTACTGCACGGCAGGTTGCGGAAATGCTTCAGGGTCATGTTGAAGGTAATCCTGATGCTACGGTTTGGTCGCTGGCAAGAATTGAAGAAGGTGCCCCTGGTTGCATCTCCTTTCTTGCCAACCCGAAGTATACCCCCTTCATCTATTCTACCACCTCCTCGGTTGTCATTGTAAACGAAGATTTTGTAGCCGATAAGCCGGTGCCATGTACGATGGTTCGGGTGGCCGATGCCTACTCTTCTTTTGGCCGGTTGCTGGAGCTTTATAATGAGATAAAGCTCAACAAGACTGGTGTTTCGGTACATGCTACCATTTCAGTATCAGCAACACTGGGCGAAAATGTTTATGTAGGTGATTTTGCCAGCATTGGTGATCATGTGCAGATCGGATCGAATGTGAAGATTTATCCTCACGTGTACATCGGCGACAATGTAGTGGTTGGCGATAATACCACCTTCTTCTCGGGTGTTAAAGTGTATTCTGATAACATCATCGGATCGCACTGTACATTCCACAGCGGCGCCGTGATCGGGGCCGATGGCTTTGGATTCGCACCCCTGAAGAACAACGCCTATGCCAAACTGGCTCAGATCGGCAATGTGGTGATAGAGGATTATGTTGAGGTTGGGGCCAACACCACCATCGACCGTGCTACGATGGGGAGTACTTTCATCAGAAGAGGAGTAAAGCTTGATAACCTGATTCAGATAGCGCATAATGTCGATGTGGGTTCCAATACAGTTATCGCTGCCCAGACCGGAATCAGCGGATCAGCAAGTATTGGTCAGAACTGTATGATAGGAGGGCAGGTGGGCATTGTGGGTCATTTACACATTGCCGAAGGAACACAGATAGCCGCACAATCGGGTGTTGGTAATAAAGTTACAAATCCGGGAACTAAAATTCAGGGATCACCGGCCTTTGATCTCGGGAAGTACCAGCGCAGTTACGTGGTCTTCAGGAAGTTGCCAGATATTTATACCCGCATCTGCGATTTGGAAAAGCGGCTTAAGGAGCTGGAAAAAGAATGACTTTTTACTCATAGCGAACACCTTATATTACACTGTGGTATAAGGCGTTTTGTTTTGGAAATTATTCTTACTTTTGCCGACTGATTATGAGCGAAAAACAAAGAACTATACTTGAACCTGTATCTGTATCAGGTACAGGCCTTCATACGGGTAAACAGGTGACTGTTACCTTTCGTCCTGCCCCGGAAAATTTCGGCTATAAATTTGTCCGTACTGACCTTGAAGGTTCACCAATGGTTGAAGCCGATATTGATTATGTGAAAGATACAGAGCGGGGTACTAACCTTGTCAAGGATGATGTCAGGATCAGTACTACGGAGCATCTGCTAGCTGCTGTTTTTGGCCTTGGAATCGACAACCTGATGATTGAAACCACCAGCGTGGAGTTACCTATCCTGGATGGAAGTTCCCGTTATTGGGTTGAAGCTCTCGACAAGGCCGGGGTCGTTGAGCAGAATGCCGATCGTGTGTATTTTGAATTGAAGGATAACATCTCTTTTCGCAACCCTGATAACAAGGTTGAAATCATCGCCATACCGTCAACGGAACTCCGTTTTTCGGTGATGATTGATTATGAGTCGAAGGTACTCGACACCCAACATGCTGCCCTCAATCATATCGATGATTTCAGAAAGGAAATTTCTAACAGCCGCACTTTTGTCTTTCTACATGAACTTGAATACCTGATTCATCATAACCTGATAAAGGGCGGTGACCTGAACAATGCAATTGTCTTCGTGAATCGGTTGATTTCTCAACCAGAACTCGATCGGTTATCTACATTTTTCAACAGACCGCGTATAGAAGTGCTGAAAGAAGGAGTTCTCAATAATATTGACCTGAACCACCAAAATGAACCGGCGCGTCATAAACTACTCGATGTAGTAGGTGACCTGGCGCTTCTTGGTATTCGTGTCCGTGGACATATCATTGCAACCCGCCCGGGACATGCCTCCAATGTGGCTTTTGCCCGCATCCTGCGTGAGCATATCCGCGCCGAAAAGAAACACGCCGGCGTTCCGCAATATGATCCCAATCAGGTGCCCCTTTTTGATATTAATGCCATTAAGCGACTATTGCCTCATCGGCCTCCTTTCCTGTTGGTAGATAAGGTTTTGGAGATGAGTACAGAGCATGTAATAGGTGTGAAGAATGTGACGATGAACGAGAGTTTCTTTGTTGGCCATTTTCCCGATGAACCAGTGATGCCTGGTGTGCTTCAGATTGAAGCCATGGCGCAGACCGGGGGGATACTCATTTTAAGCAGCGTACCCGATCCCGAGAATTATATTACCCTTTTCATGAAGATTGACAATGTTCGGTTCCGCCATAAAGTTGTACCCGGCGATACCCTCTTGTTCTCTTTAAAGCTCCTTTCTCCCATCCGTCGCGGATTGTGCCATATGGCCGGTCAGGCATACGTTGGTGATAGAGTGGTAATGGAAGCTGAAATGCTTGCACAAATTGCCCGGAAGCCTGATGATACTGCGAAGTAAATATAAACTATTCTTAAATGAACCAACCCCTTGCATATGTTCACCCACAGGCGAAAGTGGCCAAAAATGTGGTGATTGAACCGTTTGTGAACATTGAAAAAAATGTTGAAATCGGAGAAGGTACCTGGATCGGCTCCAATGTAACCATCATGGAGGGTGCCCGGATTGGAAAAAATTGTAAGATTTTCCCCGGAGCCGTTGTCTCAGCAATTCCTCAGGATTTGAAATTCAATGGTGAGGAAACCATCGTGAAGATTGGCGATAATACAACTGTCCGTGAATTCGTGACCATCAACCGAGGGACCAAAGCAAGCTATGAGACTATTGTAGGGAACAACTGTCTGTTGATGGCCTACGTTCATATCGCTCATGACTGTATCGTCGGAAACAATGTGATACTGGCCAATGCTGCAACACTTGCAGGACATATTACCATTGATGATTATGCCATCGTGGGCGGATTGTCGGCTGTTCATCAATTCTGCAAGATTGGCGCGCATACCATGATCAGCGGGGGATCGCTGGTCAGGAAAGATGTACCTCCTTATACCAAGGCCGCCCGTGAGCCGCTTTCATACGTTGGGATTAATTCAATCGGTTTGCGCCGGCGCGGCTTCACCAGCGAGCAAATCAGCCTGATTCAAAATGTTTATCGGATCATCTACCTGAAGGGGCTCAATGTCTCACAGGCTGTTAACCTGATTGAAGCCGATGTGCCAGCTACACCTGAACGTGATGAAATACTTAGGTTTATTGAAAATTCAAGCCGGGGTATCATGAAAGGGCTGGGAAAGAACATTAAAGAATAAGTGCCATCATCAGTTATTTTTCAAAAGCCTTGTGGTTAGCCATGAGGCTTTTCTGTTTTTCCTAACATTCTTTAACCCTTCTCCGGATAATTAATCAGGCGGCGAAACGTTTGCTCCTTGAATTTGTTACTTTTGAAAGCGGCATCCCTCACTTACATCAAGGACTGACTGATTGGCAGGATGATCGTCGCTACACTTAAACCCCACCTTCTCATGGAAAACAAGATTAAAATACTCTGGGCCGATGACGAAATCGACATGCTCAAAGCACACATCATCTTTCTTGAACAGAAAGGTTATGCCGTAGATACCACCAATAATGGCGACGAAGCAATTGACCTGATCAGAGAAAATATCTACGATATTGTATTTCTGGATGAGAATATGCCAGGCCTTTCAGGGCTTGAAACACTTCAACTGATTAAAGGCCTTCACCCCCGGATGCCGGTGGTGATGATTACCAAAAGCGAGGAAGAAACTATCATGGAAGAGGCAATCGGCTCTAATATCAGTGATTACCTTATTAAACCGGTGAAGCCACAACAGTTACTGCTCTCTCTGAAGAAAAATCTTGATACTAAGGAACTTGTAAGTCAAAAGACCTCGTTCACTTATCAGCAGGAATTCAGATCACTGGGGATGGAGATTTCAAATAATCTGACAGTTGCAGAATGGAAAACCGTTTACAAGAAACTCGTCGATTGGGAACTCAGGCTTACCCTCTCGGGCGATGAAAGCATGATGCAGATACTTCAGATGCAGAAAGAAGAAGCCAATCATGTATTTGCACGGTTCGTTGAGAAGAATTATATCGATTGGATATGGAATCGCTCTGAAGAGAAACCGCTCATGTCGCATACCCTCCTTCGCGACAAATTGTTCCCTATGCTCGATAAACCTGAACCTGTTTTTTTAATTCTGATCGACAATCTGAGGTACGACCAGTGGAAGACCATACAACCCCTGATCGAGGAGGGTTTCCGGATCGAAACCGATGATGTTTACTATAGCATTCTGCCCACGGTAACCCAATTCGCACGCAATGCCCTCTTTTCGGGATTGATGCCTGCCGAGATCGAGAAGAAATATCCACAGTACTGGATTCAGGAATGGGATGAAGGAACCAAGAATCAGTTTGAAGGTGACCTCTTCGGTGAGTTTTTAAAACGGCACGGGCGTGATATCCGATTTAGCTTTACCAAGGTACTGAATCTTGGTGTAGGCCGGAAGCTTGTCGACAACCTGTCAAATCTGATGGAAAATAAGCTGAATGTGGTAGTCTATAATTTTGTTGATATGCTCTCGCACGCCCGTACAGAGATGGAGATCATCCGTGAACTGGCTGACGATGAACCCGCCTACCGCTCGCTTACCCGTAGTTGGTTTGAGCATTCTCCGCTGATCGACATCATCCGCTACCTTGCCTCCAAAAAGGTGAATATTCTGCTCACTACCGATCATGGAAGCATCAGGGTGCAGTCGCCGGTTAAAGTAGTAGGTGACAAGCAAACCAACACTAACCTCCGTTTTAAAACAGGAAAAAATCTTAATTTCAATAAAAAAGAGGTCTTTGCTGTGCGCACACCCGAAGAGATACTGTTGCCACGGCAAAACGTGAGTTCAAGCATTATCTTCGCCCGTAATGACGATTTCTTTGCTTACCCCAACAACTATAACTACTACGCCAATCATTACCGGAATACCTTCCAGCATGGCGGCGTGTCGATGGAAGAGATATTGATTCCGGTTGTTTCGTTGGTGGCGAAGTAATTTCCTGGAATTGTCACTACATATAAGGACCCCGTTCTCTATAAGCAATCGGAACTGGTTCTACAGGGATTTGTTTGAGAGACGATCAGATTTTCGATAAATAGAAGATTCTTCTGATTCTTATCCTGACTACAATATCACAGAATGACAAATGGTTGTACCATTATAAGCGTGTTTGTGTCTTATCGGGTAGGCGATATTCTTCTACATTAAACCCCGTAGAACCAGGAAAAGGTTCTTGCTAAAGGTTTGAGATATAACAACAATACCGGATAGTGGAATGAACATTTTCCCGGATTGAAAACTATCGAAGATATGGTAAAGATTATAGGTGCCTTACAGTGACCTGTCTGGTCGTGGTGAGGCGTGTGAGGATCATCCTGATGCCTGACAGCATAAAAATGGGATTTCAGACAGTTATTGAATCCTGGATAACCCTTTCAGAGGAAGCAGCCAAGTAAGCACGTTAACCGTAACCATCATTCAACTTGTACATTACCCGGGCAACTTATCTGCTTTCGAAATATATGCTCCTGTTCTACTGCAAACGAATCAGGACAAGTGGGACGTTGTCTTTTTTTGCCACCCCATATTCTCATTTTTCGGACGAAATACTGACGAAGATTATTAAGCAATAACATTCGTATTGTAATTGAACTGATAATCAGGAAATCCAGAGACAAAAGCTATACTTAGGTCAAAACCAAAGCCTCCCCAGAGCTATCCTTTCGTGTGGACACAATTTTTCTACTTTTGCATCCCATTATGCTAGACAGAAAATTTACCGACCTAAATGATG
>Ga0154554_1078_pt2 | contig 12474 bp, 10 predicted proteins | sample RifGroF2_FD_105697 | JGI IMG/M metagenome (GOLD analysis project Ga0154554, IMG submission 105697) | Bacteroidetes bacterium GWF2_43_11 | reverse complement strand
CTATATCCGTGATTACTTTGGAGCACAGAAACTGGAATTGCTGTTTAATGACGGGTTTCAGCCCTTCAGTCTGATAACCGAAGCCACTGCGGGTGATAAAAATAAAATATCCATCAATGGCACCCCTTGCGCTGAAATCCCTGTGCCCTATTCCTTCTCGGCCTCAACCACTGTGAATGCACCGGTTTTGTTTGCGGGATATGGTTTCGATTTGTCCAATGATACCCTGAAATGGAATGACTTTGATGGTTTGAATGTTAAAGGAAACTGGGTGCTTCTATTTCGTGGCGATCCTGACCCTGATAATAGCGAAAGTGCGTATGTGTCATCATCGGATGAACGTACCAAGGTGCTTGCAGCAAAAGATCGTGGAGCAGCAGGAGTACTGTTTGTTTCTGGGGAATCGTTCGACAAGGAGGACAAGCCGGCTCGTGTATTCTATGATAAAAGCAATGCCGATGCCGGACTACCGGTGCTTTGGATCAGCCGCAAGACAGCCGGAGCCCTTTTTGCCGAAAGTGGTACTACATTAAGTGAAACGGAAAAGGCACTCATTGCCGGGCGGCAACCGGTGAAGGTTGATTTAAAGACTGTCGTGGAAGCGACATCCGATGTCAGGTTAAAGAAAGCAGAGACCATGAATGTGGTAGCAATGCTTCGGGGCAGTAACCCTGCACTGTCGGACGAGTATGTTGTTATCGGTGCCCATTACGATCATCTGGGTATGGGTGGTTACGGCAGTGGTTCACGCATTCCTGATACCATTGCTGTGCACAACGGTGCTGATGACAATGCTTCAGGTGTGGCTGCCATGATGGAACTGGCTGCTTATTTTGCTTCACAGAAAGTGGCACCGGCAAGGAGTATTATTTTTGTGGCATTTGGTGCCGAGGAATCCGGAATCATTGGTTCGGCTTGGTTTGTACAACATCCTCCGGTTGAAATTAAGAAGATTAAGTCGATGGTCAATTTCGACATGGTAGGGCGCCTGAATTCAGAAACGAAGTCATTGAGTATCGGAGGTACAGGGACATCTGTTGAAGGCGAGGCTATCCTGAATGAAATACTGGCAGGCTCTTCTTTAAAAGCTTCCTTTTCTCCTGAGGGATACGGCCCTTCCGATCATGCCTCCTTTTATGGCAGGAATATACCGGTCTTCTATTTCAATACAGGAGTCCATACCGATTATCATACCCCATTCGATGATGCTGACAAGATTAATTATGAGGGGGAGCAACTTGTGGTAGAATTGTCGGCCCGGCTGATCGACAGGCTTACCCAACCAGCCACATCACTTGCTTTTAAGGAAGCCGGTGCTGCCAAACGCGGCAGCATGCGGGGTCTGAAGGTGACTTTTGGTATTATGCCTGATTTCACGTCAACTGAAGGCAAGGGATTAGGCGTGAGTGGTGTGACGCCCGGGGGGCCTGCTGAAAAGGCCGGGCTGAAAAAAGGTGACCGGATTATGGCCATAGAAGGGAAAGATGTGACAGATATTTATGATTACATGAACCGGTTGAAAAAGCTCGAGAAAGGAAGCCGTGTTTCAGTCGATATACTTCGGGCAGGTAAGACCGAGGTCTTCATTATTCAATTGTAGACTGGATATAGTGTTCTGACATCCTTTTCCCCGGATTTTAGGCAATAAGATTCTAAGATTATTTGTTGTGGGGTAAATTCACCCGATTTGTTCATCAATTATGCACCAGACATTTCCCGTTACCGGAATTACTTGTGCTGCCTGTTCGGTAAGCATCGAATCGTATCTTGGAAAGACCGCCGGGGTTGAACAGGTTGCTGTTAACTCAGTTGATCATACGGTGACCATAACCTGGAATCAGGATGTTATTTCTGCTGACGGGTTGGCCCGGGCAGTTGCCCCATTGGGTTACGGCATCATTACCGCATCGCCTGAAGATTATCCGGAAGCTGATCCTGAGGTGGTGCGTCACGATGAACTGATGAAGCTTCGCGACAGAACACGGAACGCTATCGTGTTGGCTGTTCCAGTGTTTGTTCTTGGAATGTTTTTTCATCATTTCGTGATTGGACATTGGATATCAGCGTTTCTTACAACTATCATTATCTTTGGCCCCGGTGCAGATTTTTTTCGCAATGCACTTAAACAATTGCGCTATCGTCAGACAGGTATGGATACATTGGTAGCGCTTAGTACCGGTATAGCTTGGAGTTATAGTCTGATAGCGCTTTTTACAGGCAGTCATCAGGTTTGGTTTGAATCTGCTGCGGTCATTTTCGCGTTTGTGCTGTTGGGAAAATATGCTGAAGACCGTGCCAGGAGCAGTAGTGCCAGCGCCATTAAAAAACTGATGAGTTTGCAGCCTTCAGAAATCACTGTAATCAGAAATGGACAGGAAGTGACTTTGAACCAGAAAGAGGTTCAGCCTTTCGATCGGGTGATTGTACAGCCTGCTGCCCGGATTCCTGTCGACGGGAAAGTGATTCGGGGAGAAAGCTTCGTGGATGAAAGCATGATCACCGGAGAGCCCTTGCCAGTGGAAAAGAAGAAAGGAGATCAGGTGAAAGCCGGGACCCTTAACCAGATGGGAAACTTGCTGATACTGGCCGAAAAAACAGGTGATGGTACACTGCTGGCGCAGATTGTCCGGGTAGTAAAACAAGCTCAGAGTACGAAAGCCCCGGCACAAAAACTGGCCGACCGGATTTCAGCAATATTCGTCCCTTTGGTTGCACTGATGGGGCTGCTAACCTTTGCCATTTGGATAATTATAGGAGGTATAGAGGTGTGGCAACAGGCGCTCCAGGCAACCATCAGCGTGTTGATTATTGCCTGCCCGTGTGCACTTGGACTGGCTACGCCTACTGCTATCATGGCAGGTATAGGGAGAGCAGCACAGGCGGGTGTGCTGGTGCGTGATGCAGAATCGCTTGAAAAGTTAGCCTCTGCTGATGTTTTGTTGGTCGATAAGACAGGTACGCTGACAAAAGGACATCCTGAAGTAACCCATTTGGAAATGGCAGGAGAAGATGAGGAGGTTGCCGCTGCTTTTCTGGCTCTGGAGCAAACATCGGGACATCCATTGGCTGAAGCCATCGTGGTGTATCTGAAGGAATTGGGATATCACGCCTATGAAGCAATTGAAACTACGACAATACCCGGCCGGGGTGTTGCTTATAATCAGAAGGGGTGTTTCTGGCTTGCGGGGAATCGTCTCTTTATAGAATCGGAAAAGATAATGATCCCTTCATCCTTTATTGAATTAAGTGAAAGCTGGAGCGAAGCAGGCCAGAGTCTTGTATGGTTTGCCATGGATGGTGAGGTGAAGGCATTGGCTGCGGTTGCAGATCCGCTTCGTGATGAATGTCCTGATGCAATAGATCTTTTGCAAAGGTTGGGGATGAGGGTAGTCATGCTGACCGGCGACAATGAAGCATCGGCTGTCGTTGCCGGGAGGGCGGCAGGAATCAGTGATATCCATGCTTCCATGCTTCCGGCTGATAAAAGCCAATTTGTAAGAGAGATGAAACAACAGGGGCACGTTGTGGCCATGGCCGGAGATGGTATTAATGATGCCGAAGCTTTGGCTCTGGCCGATGTAAGTATTGCCATGGGGACAGGTTCTGATATTGCAATGGATGTGGCCGGACTTACCCTGGTGCATGCGAACCTTGCTGTTCTTGCTCCTGCCATCCGTTTGTCGAAGCTAACCCATAGTACCATTCGACAGAATCTATTCTGGGCCTTCTTTTATAATCTGATTTGTATCCCTGTAGCTGCCGGGTTGTTGTTTCCGTTTACCGGATTCCTGCTTAGTCCGATGATTGCCGGTGCTGCCATGAGCCTGAGTTCTGTTACAGTGGTGAGCAACAGCCTTCGGTTGAAAATCCGGAGGATAGGCTGATGAACCGAGGGTCATTGGTGAAGGACATCAGATGATTTGTAAGTTGCATTTATTTGAATATTAATTTATTAAATTAAATATTATGAGTATCCTTCGTTTTAAAACCAACATTAACTGCGGAAATTGTCTCCGTTCTGTGACCCCTTTTCTTAACCGTGAGCCAGATATCGAAAAATGGCAGGTAGATTTGGAGCATCCCGACAGAGTTCTTACCGTGGAAGGGGAGATGGGTTCATCATTGGTAACAGATCTTCTGAAAGAAGCCGGTTTCAGTGGGGAACTACTCACGTAAGTCATTTTTTAAAAATTGCAGCAGTTTTTTTGCCGGAGTAAAGCCATCAGGTGTGTGCCTGATAGGATGGACGACAGATATATTGTACTTTTGTTTTAACTAAATCATTTTGAAACATGAACAATAGCATCAGGTCAATCCTTGGCTCTGCCTCACTACTGTTGTTGCTGGCAGCTTGCAATAATTCGACGGTTGTATATAACTCCTTGAACGAATATCCGGCTTATCAGGGTGAAGACCTTGAATTAACCTATTCGTCTGAGGCATCGCATTTTTGCCTGTGGTCTCCGGGAGCTGAGGATGCCGAAGTCAGACTGTATAAAGACCAGCGCGATACCACAGCCTTAAGCGTGCTGCCAATGGAGCGCTCCGATTCAGGAACCTGGCGGGTTATGGCAAAAGGCGACCTGAAAGGTATATTTTATACATTCAGAATAAAATACCATGGCAACTGGCTTACAGAGACACCCGGAATCTGGGCAAAGGCAGTTGGACTCAATGGCCTGAAAGCGTGTGTTATTGATTTAGAAGAAACCAATCCCGAAGGATGGCTTACAGATAAGGCGCCAGCCCAAAAGAGCTACAGCGATATCATTCTTTACGAGTTGCATGTGCGTGATATGAGTATCAACCCCAATTCAGGAATTAAGCATGCAGGCAAGTTCTTGGGGCTTGCTGAGCAAAATACCAAAAATGAGGAAGGGCTTTCCACAGGGTTAGCACATCTGAAAGAGATGGGCATTACCCATGTTCATTTGCTGCCGGTGTTTGACTTCCGTTCATTGGATGAGAGTAAACCTGACGATGGACATTACAATTGGGGCTATGATCCTCAGAATTTCAATGTTCCTGAAGGTAGTTATTCAACCGATCCATCAGATCCCATGGTTCGTATAAGAGAGTTCAAGGAAATGGTGTTGGCGCTTCATAAGAATGGCATCAGGGTTATCATGGATGTTGTGTACAACCATACAGGAGGACCCAATGAATTGTCGAATTTTAACCTTACGGCTCCCGGCTATTTTTACAGGATGAATGCTGACAGCACCTATTCAAACGGATCGGGTTGCGGAAATGAAACTGCCTCAGACAGGCCAATGTTGCGTCATTATATTACTGAATCGGTAAAATACTGGGCAAGGGAATACCATGTAGACGGTTTCAGGTTCGACCTCATGGGGATTCATGATACGGAGACCATGAACATGGTCAGGCGTGAGCTGGATGCCATTGATCCGGGAATCTTTGTATATGGAGAAGGGTGGCTTGCAGGAGGAAGTCCTTTAGCTGAAGAGCGGCGGGCCACTAAGCAGAATGTTCCAAAAATGCCTCGCATTGCTGTTTTTAGCGATGAATTTCGTGATGGAGTCAAGGGGGCTTGGAATGATAACAAGGCTACAGCCTTTGCATCAGGGAGGCCAGGGCTTGAAGCCAGTGTGAGGTTTGGAATTGTGGGAGCTGTCAGACATCCAGGTGTTGAATATTCCCTGGTTAATTATTCCAGAGAACCCTGGGCTATGGAGCCCCTGCAATGCATCAATTATGTGTCGTGTCATGACAATCAGACATTATGGGACAAATTCAGATTCACCTGTCCGGATGCCTCCGGGGAAGAGCTCGTCAGGATGAATAAGCTGGCCAGTGCCATTGTGCTTACTTCGCAAGGGGTTCCTTTTTTGCACAACGGAGTTGAGATGCTGCGTACCAAACAAGGTGTTGAGAACTCATTTGAATCGCCTGATAGTATTAATCAGATTGACTGGAGTTGGAAATCGGCCAACAAGCCGATAGTTGATTTTCATATCGGTCTCATTCAGTTACGTAAGGCCCACCCTGCTTTTCGGCTTTCAACCGCCGGAGAAGTGGTCGACAGGTTGCGTTTCCTTTCCTCGGGCGACTGCACGATAGCCTATGTCATCAATTGCGAAGGTACTGGCGATGTGTGGAAGGAAGTCTTTGTGGTATTTAACGGAAACCGTAAAGCTATCGACATCGATCTTCCTGAAGGCTCCTGGAAGGTATATCTCGATGGAGAGAAGGTGATCAACGAGGGGCGGCATTATTCAGGAAAAGGAAAGTTAAAGGTTCCTGCTATTTCAGCTATGGTGCTAGGGAGATCATAGGCTGTTTAGTTGAGAATTCTTTGTGCTAATCAAATGAACATTTTTTTTAACCAAAAACCAGGCTGAGTAGTAGCTCCACTATAATCCAGATGATGATCCTCATTTCTCTTACTACGCTGAAATATCTTTCATTGGGTGGTGTATTCGGATTATCCGCAGGGCTTTCGCCAGGGCCACTGCTTACGCTTGTGATTTCAGAGACGATGAAGCACAACAGGAGGGCTGGTATCAGGGTAGCCATTTCACCACTCATCACTGATCTGCCGATTATTCTCTTTTCATTGTTGATTATGGACACGATTTCTCAATACAATACTGTGTTGGGAATAATCTCCTTTGCCGGAGCCTTGTTTATAGGTTATCTGGGATACGAAACCATCAGGATTAAGGGGATTAGCGTTGATGATCAGCAGGCAAAGCCTGAATCACTGAAAAAGGGAGTTATTGCTAATTTTTTGAATCCCCATCCCTATCTCTTCTGGTGTACTATTGGAGCTCCCATGATATTGCAAGCCTTTGGAATCAGTTTGATTACCATGGTTTTATTTTTAGTTGCCTTCTATGTTATGCTTATTGGAGCCAAGATTACCATCGTGTTATTAGTATCCCGTTCTAAAGCTTTGCTTCGGCAGCGAGGCTATGTATTGACAATGCGGGTGCTGGGAATCATCCTGTTTTTGTTTTCCTTGTTTTTTATCCGCGATGGAATAAGCTATTTGTGGCTATAAGACTGGCGGGTGTATTATAATGATGATCCTCAACGTACCTTTCTTCGCTTATCATGTCACAACATACATGTGGCGACAGCCCCGCCATTACCTGACCTGAAATCAGAACCTGCTCTGAGCAGTTATCTTTGAAAGGACCGAAGGAAACTCATCGTCTCACCCCCTCTAAAACTATCCTTTAAAGGGGGTGACAATTGCTTTTATTAGGCCTTCTTTTCGCTCACCAGTAACCACATCAAGGCAGATATTGCAAGTGATACAAAGCTGATATAGAAAACTATTGATTTATCAGCGGTAGTGTTGATAAAATAACCGATAAAAAGACTGGTAGTTAGCTGTGGCAGGACAACAGAAAGATTGAAGATTCCCATGAAATATCCCATGCGGCTCTTGTCAACTTTCTCCGACATGATGGCAAATGGCAGGCTCACCACTGCAGCCCATCCAATACAAACTACCGAGATCATGATATAAAGCATGAGGGGTGTATGTACAAACATAGCGATTATCAGATAGCCAATAGCCATTACAGTGAGAGATGCTACATGTACTCTTATACGTCCCATTTTGCGGGCAAGTGGTTCAAGCAGGAAGGCAGGCATGAGAAAACTCACCGCGTTGAGCAGAAAGAATGTGATGCCAATCATCCGGCCAGTATCATCACTAATCAGTTTATCAATGGCCGCTAACTCATCAGTTAAGGCCACACCTTTTTGTTTCAGTTCCTGCACAATCTTGTATTTTTCTACTACATCGGGGCTGAACATTTTTTGCTGAAGGAACGCGATGATGTACACAAACATGGTCTGTACACCAAGCCATGAGAAGAAGTGTGCGCCATAAATTCGGAAGAGCTGCCCCCATTGGGTAGAGGTTGCTTCAACAATTTCATTGTTCTCGTTGGTGTTGATAAGCTCACGGGGTTCTTTAATAAAGAACATCGGGATGATGGAGAAGCCCAGGATAACAAACACGCCGATATAGATCAATACGTAATTTCCCAGAAGTGCACCGGCGAGGTATGCCAGACTGCCAAAAAGGTTCGAAGTCGATTGCATCCAGGTATATCCTTTGGTACGGGGGGCACCTTCAGGCGTTACATCAGCAATGATGGCCCGGGTTGGGTTAAAACTGATGTTGATTGCGAGGTCCAGCGTCAGGGCAACGGTGATGGCCACTGCCATCAGGCTTCCTATTCCCAGGAAATCGTTGATTGCACCGATATTGGGAAGAGCCAGAACGGCAAGTGCCGTGAGGATACCGCCAATGATGATGAACGGACGGCGTCGTCCTCCGAGAAACCATACTTTATCGCTGATCAGTCCGATGAGCGGCTGACCCAGAATACCTGCAACAGGGCCTGCTGCCCATACAATGCCAATGGAATGGATGTCGAGGTTGAATTTGGTGGAGAGTATCCAGCTTAACACTGCAATCTGGATCGAAAGGCCGAATCCCATTGCAGTGGAAGGTAAGCCCAGAACCACATAAAACGTGTTGGTTAACTTCTGTTGAAAATTTAACATAATCGTTTGATTTATTATTTATGAAGCTCAATAATCATCGATGTCCGGGCCGGGATAGTCAGTCGATTCAATTCGGAAATCTCTTTTCCTGTTATAATTTCTTTTCCTGCGCTGAAATCTTTGATTATTTCTGAAAAGCGTTCAGTGGTAACTGTGCGTTCGGTATCAGCGAAGTTCATCACAATCATAACTGTTTGCTTTTCATTATAGCGGAAATAGACATAGACATCATTTTCAGGAATGAACTGGGTGGTTTTACCAGTCTGAACTGCAGGGCAACTCTTTCGCCAATTAGCAATCGTTTTAACATAGTCGAAGGCTTCCTGCTGTAATGGGGTTCTGCCTTCGGGTGTAAAAGCATTCAGGGTATCGGTAACCCATCCGCCGGGGAAGTCTTTACGCATCTTTCCATGCCCTTTTCCCTGATCTCCTGTCATGAGGATCTCAATCCCCTGATAGAACTGCGGAATGCCACGCAGTGTGAGCAGGAGTGTAATACCTAACTTGAACTTGCCGAAGTTTTCACCTGTAAGGGTATAGAATTGAGACACGTCGTGATTAGTAAGGAACGTCAGGTTATCTTCGGGGTGTTTATAGACAATGTCCTGGGCCAGGCAATAGTAAATGCGCTCTGCACCCGTTTTCCAACCTGTGTTTTCATTCAAGGCTGTACGGATGGCATCAAACATTGGAAAGTCGGTGAGGTATTCCAACCCGGAGTTATACCCGTCGAAGTTATGGGCGTCTTTCATCCAATATGCATGGAGGGTTTTATTCTCGATCCATACTTCACCCACCACATTCAGATTGGGATATTCATTTCTCAGCAATTTTCTCCATAAAGCCATGAATTCGGGGTCAGGGTACATGTAAGTGTCCATTCTGATGCCGTCAAGGTCGGCATATTCCACCCACCAAATACTGTTCTGCGTCAGGTACACTGCCAGATGAGAATTGTTCTGGTTTAAATCGGGCATGTGGGCGTCAAACCAGCCATCAAGCATAATTTTTTTATCGGCTTCTGCGCCATAGGGATCCATTACAACGGGAGCTTTGAAATTTGACCGGGTGTAACTGCTGAATTGATGAATCCAATCGGGTGAGGGAAGGTCGGTGATGAACCAGTGTGTGTTCCCGCAATGATTGAATACCATGTCCATGATAATCTTCAGGTGGAGGTCATGGGCTTTCTTTACAAGACCAACATAGCCGTCGTTGGTTCCAATCCGTGGGTCAGTTTTATAGAAGTCGGTAATGGCATATCCGTGGTAAGAATAGGAGGGTGTGTTGTTTTCGACAAAAGGATTGAGCCATAAAGCCGTCATTCCAAGGTCGGCAATATAGTCTAAATGGTTCTCTATGCCTTTCAGGTCGCCACCATGTCTCCCATCCGGATTGCCGCGATTTGCTTTTTCGAGCATTTCAGGACGACTGTCATTGGTTGTATCTCCATTGGCGAAACGATCGGGCATCACAAGGTACACCACATCATGCTGGTCGAAACCATTCCGGTTGGCTGATCCTTCACGCCGTGCTTTTAATTCATAAGGAACTTTAAGGATTCTTCTTCCTTGTTGAAGCAGGTTGATGTCGAACTTGCCCGCTTTCGTTTCTTTCTCTACTGTAAGGTAAAGAAACAGATAATTTTGATTGGGCACTCTTCCAATACTGTCAATATGGATGCCTGAATGCCTGATCTCCGGCTTTAATCCTGCCAGGTCTTTTCCATACAGCAGAATCTGTAATGAGGAATTTTTCATGCCGACCCACCAGCAAGGTGGCTCTGTCCGTTTAACTATAGGCTGAGCCTGAATCAACACACTAATGATTGAGCAGATTATGAAGAGCGATATCCTATTGACCATGGTATGATGCTTAAGTAGAGGTGGACCAGGCTGATGGGTTTATATCATGTAGTGCCTTTAAGATCGGAGCCTCTGCATTTAGCTGGTGCAGAAGCCCCCAGCCTAAAGATTATAGTTTTGTATAGATTTTATATTCCCAGGGACCCAGACTAATCCTGGTGTTAGTGTCAATGGTATAAGGCACGCCGGAAATGTAATCGGTGTAATCGCCATTGGCATCTTTGCTGGTAAGGTTAATGGTCACTTTATTGGCAGAGAGATTGGCTAATACTATTACGCGGTTTGCTTCTTTTTCGCGCATAAATGCCAACACTTCGCTATCATTGGATGTGGCAATTCGGGTGTAGGCTCCCCCCCAGATGCCATTGGCTAATGCCGGGTTGTTGTGCTTGAGGGTAAGAATGGAGCGATAGAAGTCTTTCAATGGATAGTCGCCCCACTCGATCGGGTCTTTCTCGAAGAAGAGGAGCCTGTGGTTGAAGGCTGATTCCTGACCGCTGTATATAAGAGGCATGCCGGGAATTGTGGCGGTAATAACGGCCATCACTTTTGCTGCTTCACCTAAACGTTCCTGTTCGGTTCCATTCCAGGAGTTTTCATCATGGTTGCTGGTAAACTGCATAAGGAAGGCGTAATCAGGGAAGCGGCGGGCATTTGAGTCTATAATGGAATCGAGGCTGTTGGCGGTGAGCTTTCCCTGTACTATTTTATTCATGACATTGTGAGTGCTCCAGGCATACCCCATTTCAAAGGCTGAATCCTGAAGGGCAGGCTCTTCGGCTTCGGCAAGCAGAAACACCGGCTTAATTGAATCGAGAGCCAGACGGGCACGATTCCAGAACCTGGTGGGAACCATCCCTGCAACATCGCAACGGAAACCATCAATATTGGTGTTTTTAACCCAAAATTTCAAGGCCTCTACCATGTAATCATTCACAGCAGGAACTTCATAGTTCAGGTCGGCTACATCGGACCAGTCGAAGGGCGAAACTATCTTTCCCAACGAATCGCGGGTGTACCAATCCGGGTGTTGCGTCAGTAAAGGATTGTCCCAGGCCGTATGGTTAGCCACCCAGTCGATGATAACATACATCCCGTAGTCATGAGCCACTGTCACAAGTTCTTTGAAGCGGTCCATGTTGCCATATTCCGGATTGACAGTAAGGTAGTCTTTTACCGAATAATAAGAGCCAAGAGATCCTTTGCGGTTTACTTCACCAATAGGATGCACGGGCATCAGCCACAAAATATCAACGCCCATTTCTTTTAGCCTTCCAAGATGAGGGATAAGCGCTGTGAAGGTCCCCTCCGGGGTGTATTGGCGGATGTTTACTTCATAGATGTTGGCGTTCTTCACCCATTCAGGGGTCTTGAGAGGTGTGGTTGGAAGTGAAGCGTGTTCCTGTTTAGGTTTGCAACCTCCAATGAAAAGGGAGAGGACTATTGTCCCTACTCCCAGAAGCATAAAGGTTTTTTTCAGATGATTCATGATTGAGTGTATTTGGTTTGATTATAGGTTTCAACTATGTCAGTCAGCGTCCAAAGATTCTCGTCAACCGAGCCAGTTGATTGGCATGTGTTTCGGTCAGTTGCCCGGGCAATAGTCTCCAGCGCCAGTATCCTGACGGTTTTCCTGGAAGGTTCATCCTACATTCTGTTCCAAGTCCCAGGATATCCTGTGCAGGTGCAATGGCGATTCCGGCCACAGTACTCCATGCAAGGCGGATAAAAGCCCAGTGGATATGGTCTTCGTCGGGCTCAAAATAGTCGCGCATCGATTGAAGGTCTTCGTTTTTAGCACTCTTGTACCAACCAGCAGTGGTGTCATTGTCATGTGTCCCTGTATAAACAATACAGTTACGGGTGTAGGTATGCGGACGGAAGTCGTTGTCGTCGGCCGAATCAAATGCAAACTGTAGAATTTTCATGCCGGGAAGATTGTTTCCTTCACGTAGTTCTACCACATCTGGGGTGATAACGCCAAGGTCTTCTGCGATGAGGTTCAATTCGCCCAACTCGTGACCGATAGCCTCGAGCATTTCTCTGCCGGGGGCGT
>Ga0154554_1088_pt3 | contig 12935 bp, 6 predicted proteins | sample RifGroF2_FD_105697 | JGI IMG/M metagenome (GOLD analysis project Ga0154554, IMG submission 105697) | Bacteroidetes bacterium GWF2_43_11 | reverse complement strand
AGGCGACAGGGCCAGCATATAGCCGAGCAACAGAATCAATACCATCTGCATCGAAAAAGTAAGCAGATCCCAGAAACCCTTCACCCAATATGAAAGCACATCGGCCACCCCGGCAATGCCTGCTCCGGGATTTGTTCCAAGGGCCAATGCCAGTATCATCGTGAGAAAGGTAAGTAACAGGGCCAGCACCAATGGATCCGGCACACCAGAACGAAAGTTTTTCTTCAAACCCATGATTGTTTTCTTGATGCTGCTAAGGTACGGATTGATATATAATGGGGGAAACAAAAAATATGGCATTGGCTCCTGATAGCTATCCGGGGAGGCATTGATATTGATATAAACCTTCACTTTAATTGTTGTTGTTAATTTAGCTTATAATCAGTGTAATCTTATGACTTACCTGGAATCAAAATTCCTCTCAAACAGGGAACTGAAGGCATAATTCCATGAATGATTTTCAATGATGCTTTGTCGACAGTCATTACAAAAGAAGGTGCATTTGTCAGGCTTTGAGTAACTGGCATAGTGAGGAATTGTCTATCGGTGATTGAGTCATCGTTATGAAATTCCGGAATGGAAATAGCGGGCCATGGGATGAAAACTCAGGATCATGACAGACAGGTACAGTATAAAAATTTGATTGCTGTTGCAAACAGAGGGTTTTAAAAGAATTGTTTTTATATTTGTGCTGTCATGTCTCATTTGAAACAAAACCGGTCACCAGAGTTTAATTAATGGATTCCGGGATATTACCAATGACTAAGGCGCATTCAAGAATTGCTTAACAACGACCATAAAAACTTCGACTATGAGAAGCCTGTACAAGCCATTTACTCTTTTAATTGCCATTATAGTATCTTCAGGGCTGGAAGCCGGGAATCCTGAGATGAACTTCGGAAAAGTAAGCAAAGAAGAGCTGAATATGACCATCTATACGGCTGACTCTTCAGCTAATGCCGTAATTCTTTATGATTTCGGTTCGTCGGAATTTCGTTATGATGTTAATGGTGATAATGGATGGCAGTTGATTTTCAACCGCAAAGTACGCATCAAGGTATTCAGTAAAGAAGGTACCTCGGCCGGTGATTTTCATTTCACCCTTTACCACGACGGTACAGCCTTAAAGGAAAAGCTGGAAGACCTTGAGGGGATAACCTTTAACCTTGAGAATGGTAAGATAGTAAAGACGAATTTCGAACGTGAAAACTTGTTGGAAAAAGAAGAAGACAGGTATCATACGGGTTATTCGTTTGCCATGCCCAATGTGCGGGCTGGTTCAGTGATTGATGTAAGTTATCGCATCAAATCTGACTTTTTAATAAACCTTCAACCCTGGGTTTTTCAATATAAGATTCCTGTTCAATGGTCGGAGTATAACGTTTCAATACCAGAATACTTCATCTATAAGCACACGCTTTCGGGTTACAATCCATTAGCTGTCAATGAGGTTACCGATGGACGAAACAGCATAGTGTTCACCAATAAGATAAGAAGCGTTGGGCAGGTGACACAAACGAATTTTGAGAGAGAGACATTTCACTACATCGAGAAGCGTTTCAGGTTGGCGATGAAAGAAGTGCCGGCCTTCAGGGAGGAAGATTACCTTACCACCGCCCGGAATTATACCAGCATCTATTCTTTTGAGCTGGCTTCAACCAAGACACAAGATAACATCTATAAAGATTACACCACATCCTGGGAGAAGATTAACGATATCTTGCTCAGTCATGAAGACTTCGGGAAAGCGATCTCCTCTCATGGCTACATGAAAGAAGCCCTTCGTGAGGCGATAGCTGGTCTTTCAACCGATCAGGAGAAGGTGCAGGCAGTGTACGAATTGATCAAAAAGCGGATTCGTTGGGATGGCCACAATGCCCTGCTTGCGAACGATCTGAAAAAAGCATGGAATGAATCCAGGGGGAATGCTGCTGATATCAACTTATCAATGGTCAGCGTATTACGTATGACAGGATTACAAGCCCACCCCATTGCACTGAGTACCCGTTCAAATGGCTTCCTGAATCTGGCACACCCCACTATCAGTGACTTTAATTATGTAATTGCCTGTGTAGTTACGAACACGGATACTATCCTGCTCGATGCCACTGAACTATCAGCACCTGCCGGATTGCTGCCGGTAAGATGTATTAATGGCAGAGGAAGGCTTATCCTGGATGAAGATGGGGGATGGGTTGCCCTGAAACCTTGTCTCAACAGTAAACAGGCCGCCAGCTATACACTTTTAATAGCAGATGACGGAACAATCGAAGGATCTGCCAATCAGACATTCGAAGGATATAACGCGCTTGATATCAGAAAAGAGTTGACCGGATTGGGGAACATCGACGTGTATTTCGAAACGCGGGAAAAGAATATCGCAGGGTTAAAATACATCTCCCATACCATTGAAAAATTTGATACCCTCACCTTGCCTTTGAAGATCAAGTCGGTGTTTACACTCTCCGATGCCATAGATTTGAACAGTGGGCTGGTTATCATCAACCCGTTCTTGTTTGAAGCCACTTCAACAAATCCTTTTAAGCTCCGTGAACGGGTTTACCCGGTCGAATTCTCCAATCCTTTTAATGAAACTTTGATGATTAACTGGACTGTGCCAAATGGATTTACTGTTGATCACCTTCCCAAACCTGCGGTAGTAGTGCTGCCCGAAAAAGGAGGCAGGTTCACCTACAATATTCTTCAGAATGGCAATACCATTACCGTCATCAGCCTTATTAACCTTAACCAGACTGTTTTTTTACCACAGGAATATGATAATATCAAAGCTTTCTTCAACCAAATCATTACCAAGCAAGCTGAAAGTATCATACTGAAAAGAATATAGCAGATGCAGCATTTTCATTTTCTCTACTCCTGTCTCTTTCTGCTGATAATAAATCCGGTGATGGGGCAAGAACTTGCGGCAGACCTTATCCCCGACTCGCTCACCCTGAAAGCAAATGCAGTAATAAGGTATTCCGATAAAACAATTGTGGCAGGGTCAGAGTCTTCCTTGAAAATGGAGGTGCATCAGGCAGTGACCATTCTAAACAAAAATGGTGAGGATGCCGGCCTGTTCGGTCTTGGATATAACGACCATTCCGTTCCATCCGGAATTGTAATCATGCTTTATGACGCCAACGGCAAATTGTTAAAAAAAGTAAAGTCAGACGAAGTCAACGACTATTCAGTTAATGACGGGATGTCGCTTTACACCGATAGCCGTGCAAAATTCTACAAACCTGTAGTTCTGACCTATCCATATACTGTAGAAATTTCCTACGCACTCGCTTTTAAGGGATATGTCGGAATACCTGGCTGGACCCCTATGACTGATTTTAACCGGAGTATCGAACATGCTACCTTCAGGGTAAAATACAGCGATCCTGTTAAACTGAGATATAAAACACTGCCTGAGGGGTTTAATCCCCATAAAGAGGAATCTAAGAATAAGCACAGCCTTACATGGGAACTTCACTCAGTGAAGGCCATTGAACCAGAATATTACACTCCTTCATATCCGGAAATTTTTCCCCGGGTGTTTTTGTCATGTGCCAACTTTGAATATGACGGTTCGAAAGGAGACTTCTCAGACTGGAACAGTTACGGACGATGGATTGCCTCCCTGCTAGAGGGCAGACAAGCATTACCGGAGACAACAGTTTCAAAAGTTGTAGCCCTTACCAATAGTTTACCTGATGATCGTTCAAAGGCAGCCGCCCTCTATGGCTATCTTCAGGATCGTATGCGATATGTAAGCATTCAGTATGGCGTAGGAGGTTTTCAGCCATTTCCTGCACTGGATGTTGATAAGTGGAACTATGGTGATTGCAAGGCTTTGTCGAACTACTATGTTGCACTGCTCAAGGCAGCCGGAATCAGATGCCTCTATGCCGTTACCGTCAGCGATGAAAGCGCCCCGGGGTTTTATGAAGATTTCCCGGCCAATATATACTTCAATCATGTAGTAGCCGCTGCACTTATAAATAACGATACAGTTTGGGTGGAATGCACGAACAGGTATTATCCGTTTGGATACATGGGGCCATCAACTGCCGGTAATCCGGCCCTGGTGGTTACACCTGAAGGAGGAAAAATTGTGAGGATACCCGGAATGAGTGCTGCTGAAAGCAATAAAATCAGAACACTAACGGTGGATGTCTCGGACGATGGATCATCGAAGATGATACTGTGTGATCGTTTTACCGGAAGTCAACTTAGTACCGGGTTGAATCAGTGGATTGAGAAACCGGATGATCAGATGAAAAATCTATACGAAGACCTTGACTACAACGGTATTGAAATTGAAAAACTGTCATGGGATTATCAGCGCGCGGGAAAGCCAATGGTTGTGATGACAGCCGTCGTATCCTGCAAACGATTTGCTTCCATTGCTGGTGACAGACTTTTTGTTCCGACTCTCACTCCCGGGAGTACCCCTAAGATTCCGGATGCCGACGATAAACGGATCAACCCGATTCAACTGACAGCAGCTTTTACTGATTTTGACACCATAAGGATCAATTATCCATCTGGATTTCTGATCGAACAATTGCCCGACAACATGAGCAAACATTCTGGATTTGGCGATTACGAATTAAAATTTAAAGCCGGAAGCAACAATATCACCGTAACTCGTTATCTGAAGCAAGAAAAGGGCCTTTTTCCGGCAGAAAGCTATAATGCCTTCAGGGAGTTTAATTTGGCGATAAACAAAGCCGAAAGACAAAAACTCATCCTTAAACGTCAACAATAAAGAAAAATATGACTTAATCGTCAACAGATACTCACAGCTATATTCAGAATTTGATTAATGAGCCTTACTACTCATCTTTGGTTCCATTATATTCATACAGCCCTTACGTATACCCACCCCTCGGCCATTGTTTGCTGACATGATGACCCGGACTATGAAAAATCAGCATTTCGCGGTGATCCATAAACAACCATACAGCGTGATTTTTATCATTTTATGCACTATTTCATTAGGTCTTCGATGGCAGCACCGTAATTACTCAAACAATTTCTTACACTTCGTTACATCCTGCATAACCAGAATTCCTACATTTGATCTAAATACCGATTGATATGAAACGTTTTCATTTTTGGCTTATAGCAATAGCCTTCGTCCTCGGAGGTTGTTTTGGAATTGGGGAATCGACTGTTACTGTAACCGTCGGCGATGCCATCGATCCTTCTGTTCCTATAATCGTGTTCGGATTTGCCGATGAGATGTGTATTGACAGTGTAACAGGAACTGTCGATACCAATAAGCTTGTCACCTTTGAGCCTGAACTCAAAGGAAAGTATATATGGCTCACCACACGTTCACTGGCCTTCTATGCCGATGAACCCCTGCCTCCGGGAACCACTTTTAAAGCCACATTTTCAAAATCAATCGCATCGTCCGGATTTGGTGTTCAACGGCCGGGGACAGTTAGTTTTAGTACCCCTGACCTCGCCATAACAGGAGTCATGTCCTGGTATATTGCAAGTAGTTCAGGGGTGGGGCGGCAACCGGTAGCTGAACTTCAGTTCAATTATCCCGTTTCCCGGCAGACCATCCGGGAGTTCATCGGACTGACCTCATCAGGAATCGGTATTCCCTTTAGTCTGACTGGTAATGAAACCACAAAAAAAGCAAGGCTCATTCTTCAACCGTCGACAACAACCGATGACATCGTCTGTGAATTGAAAATGGGAGCCTCCAGCACACTGGGGGGGGCAGCCCTCGCTTCATCGCAAATCATCAATATCGATTTTCCTGCAAGGGAAAGGTTCGATATACTTGATGTCGCCACCGCTTTTCAGGGAGGAGAAGGACTGATAACCGTCATTACCACAGAACCACCCGACGGGGCTACACTGTCGGGTAATGTGAAGGTAGAACCTTTCGCGCTGTTTAGAGCCGAAGCCACCGAAAACGGGTTCACCCTCAGGGGGAATTTCACAGAAGGCTCCAATTACCTGATCACAGTATCAACCAATGTACGAAGTGTATTTGGAAACCATGCCTCCAATGATCTGGAAGCTGCCGCGAATTTCGGGTCACCTCTTCCGACCATTGCCTTCAGCGAGAAAAAGGGCTTCTACGTGGGGAGTGAAGGGAACCGTAATATGGGACTTTTCATTCGCAATACCGAAATGGTTAACCTTAAAATATTCCGCATATTTGATAACAATATTCTTCACTATCTGCGTCAGGGTCAGAAATGGGAATGGGGTGAGGAAGACGGCACATGGTACGAAAACTATGGCTATAGCCTGAATGAGGATTACGGAGCCCTTATCTTCAATAAAAAAATACCCGTCAATGCCATGGCTGCCAGTGGACAGATGCGCTTATTGAATCTTGATCCTTCGCTGTTTCACAAAGAAGGAGAGGCATCAGGGCTCTACCTGATTAGGGTTGAGTCGGCTAAGAAGCCATGGGTAAATGATGTCCGGCTGATTTCTTTTAGTAACATCGGGTTGTTGGCCATGATGGATAAAGATGAGTTGCTGGTGCAGGCATTTTCGATCAGGACAGCCGAGCCTGTTGAAGGGGTTTCAATGAGTTTGATAAGTCGTAACAATCAGGAGATTATTAAAGGGAGTACAGGAACCGGAGGATTGTGGGTTGTGCAGGATTTTGCAGCTAAAAAGGGAAACTTCGAGCCTGCAATGATCACCGCCCGTTTTGAGAATGATTTCAATTGTATGGTATTGGCCGACAATATGGTTGAGACCTCAAGGTTCGATGCCGGAGGCCGATACCTTGCCGAAGGATCCTACGATGCTTACATTTATGGTGAACGGGATCTCTACAGACCGGGCGATTCGATCCATTATGTTGTGATAGTGCGCGATCTTCAATGGAAAGCTCCCGATGGTCTTCCCGTCATTCTGACAGTAAACGATGCCTCGGGGCGTGAATTCTTCTCACGTCAGAAGAAAACAGGGAAAAACGGAGAACTGGCTATTTCATTTAAAGTCCCGGCATCAGCAATGACAGGCTCATGGGCATTGAAGGTATCAGGTGCCGAGGGAAATGTTATAAATCAGAAAAGCTTCCTAGTTGAGGAGTTCCAACCTGACAGGTTATCGGTACAGCTGACCTCAAAGAAAAACAGATATACACTTGCCGAAAAGGCTGAAGTAACGGTTGCTGCAGCCAGTCTGATGGGGCCTCCTGCTTCCGGCAGCCGTTATGAAATGGAGTACAGACTTCAACAGACCACTCCACGATCAAAAGAATTTGAAAATTACAACTTTAACCTGTCATCAGAGAACCTGCCTCCGCTACAGGTCGTTACAATTGAAGGGAAAACGGGTGCCGATGGCAGGGGTGTTCAGAAAATTGACTTTCCTTCGATTCAAGGTACGGGACTTTGGCGTGCAAGTGTCATCGGGACTGTTTTCGACGAGAACGAAAGACCTGTTATCAGAGAAACAGGATTCCTCGTCTCGACACAGGATGCCTTTGTGGGGGTTGATAACTCTTCTGCCTGGATATCAATCAGACAACCACACAACATCAGGGTTACTACCATTGATGTTGAAGGTGTTTTTAAACCGCATGTCAATGTAGAAATTGAATTGACCAGAGTAAGATGGGAAACTGTTATTGAGCAGGAAAACGGACGTTCGTATTACAGATCCCAAAGAAGCGAGATACCTGTATTGATAGACCGGATGGTTATCAGAAAGCAAAATGAACAATGGTCATTTACGCCGAATACATCAGGCGAATACAATGTAAGGTTTCGGGTGGCCGGAACGCAACAATGGGTTAATGAGCGTTTATATGCCTATGGACAGTCGGGAACTGTAAGCTCTTCATTTGAGGTAGACCGTGAAGGGGAGATCAGGATTAGTGCCGATAAAGCCTCATACAAGCCTGGTGAAAAAGCAAGAATTCTTGTGCAAACGCCGTTTGATGGTGTGGTAAGTATCATTACAGGGCAGGGAAACGGAAGTTTTAAACATAACCTTATTACCACCGAAAAGAGGGGTGCATCATTCGACCTGACTATCGGCGAAGAGATGAAACCCAATGTCTATGTTACCGCTACCCTCATCCGTAAATCAGATAACAGTGATCTTCCGCTTACCGTAGCTCACGGTATGGTAAATCTGAATATTGAAGACGACCATACCCGATTGCCAATCACCATAACCGCTGTAGAAAGATCGAAAGCACGTACTAAACAGACAGTGGTGGTAAAGACCAAACCAGGAGCATCGGTTACCCTTGCCTCAGTTGATGAGGGAATACTCCAGCTTACTAACTACAGTACACCCGATCCGTGGACGTGGTTTTACGGACGCAGAGCCTTTACGGCGAAATGGTTTGACCTGTATGCCAAATTATTTCCAGAGCTCTCAGCCCGGTTCTCAAGTTCGGGGGGTGATGGTTCAGGCAACATGTCACGCAGAACAAATCCCTTTGGAAACAAATCGGCAAAAGCGGCTGTCTGGTGGAGTGGACTTCAGAAAGCCAACAGCGAAGGTGTATGTATATTTAAGGTTCCATTGCCTGCCTTCTCAGGTAAAGTGAGGCTGATGGCTGTTGCCTTTAACGGTGCGGCTATGGCCTCTGCCGAAAAGTTCATGGTAGTTGCTGATCCGGTTGTCATTACAGCAGGAGTGCCTGCTTTCCTCAGCCCGGGCGATAAGCTCATGTTCCCGGTTAACCTGACAAACACCACTCCGAAAGCCCTACAGATAAAACTGGATATCACCACCAATGGCAAGGTAAATCTTCTGACAGGCGCCAGCAATACCATCACCCTGCAACCTGGCATCAGGCAGCAGGTGATGGCTTCGCTGAGTGCCGCTAACGGGATGGGCGATGCTTCTGTGGTTGTGAAGGCAACTGGGAATGGAACAGAATACATAGAAACTTTCACGCTATCTGTACGCCCGGCAGCAGGGCCGGTACGGCAGTCAGGATCAGGCGTTATCGAAGGTGGGAGCAAGGTTTCAATCGAAACCTCGCTAACGATGCTCCCCGGTTCGGCAACCTCACAAATCTGGATTACCCGTAATCCAATCGGGGAATTTGCCCCACTGTTGAATGATCTGATTCAGTATCCCTACGGCTGCCTCGAACAGACTACTTCTGCAGCCTTCCCGCAATTATGGCTGTCAAAAGGAACTGATGAAACACCATTCGTTGGCTCAGAGGCCGACTATAATGTCAGGGATGCCATCAGGAAGTTAACAGCCATGCTACGTTGGGATGGTTCATTCTCCTATTGGCAGGGCGGTACCGATCCGAGTTGGTGGGGCTCTGCCTATGCGCTCCACTTTCTTATTGAAGCACGAAAGGCAGGATATGATGTGAATACAGCCGTTCTTGAAAAAGGACTTGAATACCTGTATCAGCAATCCACCCGCAATGAAACGGTAAGCTACAGCTACCTCGATGCCGGCAACAACGTGTTCAGGGAATTAAAAGCCAGACGTGAAACAGCTTATTCGCTGTTTGTACTCTCCCTTGCAGGGCGGCCCAATCTGCCTGGCCTGAACTACTACAAGGAACATAAAGAACTACTTACCACCGATAGCCGGGTTGTCCTGGCTGCTGCGTGTAAACTGGCAGGAGACAATTCGGGATTTGGTTCCCTGATGCCCGGCGATGTAAAGATGCCAAACCCTGTAAGACTTGACGGAGAATCGTTTTATTCGCATGTCTCCTCGGTGGGATGGGCCATGAATGCATTGTTAACAGCCTCGCCCAACGATCCTTCTGTGGCGTCGTACCTTAACGTACTTCTTACCGCGCTCAGACCAAATTTCTGGATGTCAACTTTCGACAAATCGCAGGCTATGTGTGCCCTTGCACGTGTATATACCCAGGCACTGGCATCTTCAGCCACCGCCATTGTAAAACCTGCAGAAGGAAAGAGCTTCGAATTTGATGGCACCGAACTGCTCCTGAACAAGCATGCACAACTTTTCCCGGCTGTTATATCTGTAAAGGGGAAAGGAAAACTTTTTTATTCATGGACATCTGAAGGTGTTGGAGCCGGTGCTGTTGATCCAAAGGATCAGGTATTGATGGTACGTCGTACTTTACTTGACCGGAATGGCCGGCAGATCAACGGAAATGTGAAGCCAGGCGACCTGGTCGTTGTAAAAATCAGCTTAAAGACCTTACTCCCAATCTCCATTGAAAATGTAGCGGTGAGTGATCTGTTGCCGGCTTGTTTTGAAATTGAAAATCCACGATTGGCTCCGGGCCGTAATTATGAGTGGATGACCGACCGTTCTGAGCCTGATGACATAGATGTGCGTCACGACCGCATCAACTTTTTCACCACTGCCAGCGATATGCCCCGATATTTTTATTACCTCGCGCGGGTTGTTGCTGCCGGTGAATTTGCAAGCGGCGCCACTTCGGCAGAAGCCATGTACAACGGGCAGTATTATTCTATTTCTGCCGGCGAAAGAATTATAAGCGCGGTAAAATAAAGGATGTTTTTTTGATTTCATGTATCCTGATTCAATGATTAATTTTAAATCATTGAATCAGGATACATGAATCAGAAGCTTCATGATCCTTTCTTCATATCCTTGATAACCCTGAATGCCTTATCTACCTGATCTTCCAGAAGAATTAAGGTAAACTCATTGGCGGTGCTGATAACCTCCACGATGTTAATTCCATACCAGGCCAGACTTCTGAATATCTGGTAATAGAGACCGATGACCGCCATGTTCTGACTAGGCAAACGGACCGTAAGCGACGACAACGGACTCACGTGATGAAGCAACTCCTCTCCATTAAACACTTCCTCTACTACCTCACGGATGGACGTAGAGGCAATCACTGTCGATTCATTGACCCCCTGTGCAAAGGTGATAAACAAATCATGACGGGCTGAAACCTCCTGTAGCAACCTCGCCTGATTCTGCGCGAGTGTATACGAATTGCGGAAGGTGAAATCGTCAAGATTTGATCGTACGGTGATGTCGCCCAGGCTCCTGAGAAACTGATTAAGCCTTGACTGCATCATCGCGGGCGATTGGACACTTAACCTGCGAATAGCCATCATCACAGCAGCTTCCTTCACGGGACGCCCCATCTCCCTTTCAACTGCCGGCATCATCATTCTGGCTAAGGCTGAAGTGTTTACCAACCCGTCGCTCAGGTTCTCCCACAAGAACGGGTATTGCATCAGCACGTTCTCTATAATATTTGCAATGGTTTGCATGTTAAAATTTTAACAGAATGTTATAAATTTGTGCAAATATCAAAAAAATTTCTTGATCTGCGTGCTGTTATTGTACATTTGTAATGCAAAGTTTTCCTGATTATCACATTTCTGAGATTGAACCAGCGGTTATTTGGTGTGGCCGCATTGTGAAGAAGGAATCTTGTTCTTTTGCTGATTAACTGAAGTTCGCCGCTTCAGGTTTTGAGGGTCGGTTTTTGGTGATTTCCGACCCTCTTTTTTTTTCTCAATTTTTATATTTCTGATTCAACTATCCGAATCTCTTATAGCCTTATCAAGAGGACTATGAAGGTTGGCTATTGCATAAAGCCTGAATCCTGACCAATCCTCATCCCCAAAACATCTGCGATCTCCTCTTTAAGGATGTTTTTGACTTCCTGAATGTCAACGGCTCTTCCCAATTCTTTTTCAACACTGGTAACCCCTTTGTCAAGAAAACCGCAAGGATTGATCCAACGGTAGTAGTCGAGTTGGGTGTTGATGTTAAACGCGAAGCCGTGCATGGAAATTCCATGAGAAACCCTGATTCCGATAGCACAGATCTTTCGTGCGCCGGATTTGCCGGCATCGAGCCATACACCGGTAGCTTTCTCCAGTCTGGCGGCTTCTATATCATAGTGCCGAAGCGTCCTGATAACCGATTCCTCCAGCTTGAATACATAATCCTTTACTCCTGCAGCAAACCGCCGGATGTCGATAACCGGGTAACCTACAATTTGTCCGGGACCATGATAAGTGATATCGCCTCCACGATTAACCTTGTAATAGGTAGCATTGATGCGGGCCAGAAAGTCGGGATCGACCAGCAGATTGTTCTGGTTTCCATGCAACCCGAGCGTGTACACGTGCGGATGCTCCAGAAAGAGCAGGTAACCTGAAGGCAATCGCGTTTCATCATCCTTTGAACAGAGTGAGGCATGATACTCCTCCTGTAATGCCCAGGCTTCCTGATAATCAATCAGTCCCAGATCTTTGTACACCACTTCACGGCTCATCATTTCTTCAGTTGCTGCATTACCTCCCCGGCATGATACGATGAACGTACCAGCGGTCCGCATTCTGCTGCCATAAATCCTTTGGCCAACGCCTCTTTCCTGAAATACCCGAAAGTATCGGGATGCATATACCCGCTTACAGGAAGGTGATCGAAAGAGGGACGCAGATACTGTCCCATGGTGAAGATGCGGCAACCTGCTGCCAGCAGGTCATCCATTGTTTCAAGTATCTCTTCGGTTGTTTCACCCAGTCCTGCCATGATGCCCGACTTGGTCACCATTCCTGCATCCGACGCCCTTTTCAGTAATTCCAGACTGCGGTCATAGCCTGCCTTACTGCGAACACCGGGGGTAAGCCTGCGAACAGTTTCAAGATTGTGTCCCAGAATATCAGGCTTGGCTGAAATTACAAGTTCAAGACTCGGGTGATCTCCTTTAAAGTCAGGAATAAGTACTTCGATTGTAGTCATTGGGTTAGCCGTCCTGACGGCCTCTATGGTTGCCTTCCAGATGGCAGCTCCGCCATCAGGCAGATCATCGCGGTCAACACTGGTAAGCACGCAGTGGCGAAGTTTCATCTCACGCACGGCATCGGCTACTTTCATTGACTCATAAGGATCGGGGGGAAGGGGTCTTCCGCTGCGGGTAGCGCAAAAACGGCATGAACGGGTGCATATCTCTCCCAGAATCATAAAGGTGGCCGTTCCTGCCGACC
>Ga0154554_1037_pt6 | contig 13289 bp, 11 predicted proteins | sample RifGroF2_FD_105697 | JGI IMG/M metagenome (GOLD analysis project Ga0154554, IMG submission 105697) | Bacteroidetes bacterium GWF2_43_11 | reverse complement strand
TGACAACGAGTGATGCGAGAGTGACAACGAGTGATGCGAGAGTGACAACGAGTGATGCGAGAGTGACAACGAGTGATGCGAGAGTGACAACGAGATTGGAAATTTTCTCTATACTGGAAAAAAATAAAATTTTTTCATCAAAATTCAATCTTGGTGTGATTTTGTCAGTTTGAAAATTTTACTCTATGGAAGCTTGATGAGATTTTTTTTGATTTTATTTATTGACTGGTATTGATTTGAAAATTCAACAAATCCATGAGTGTCTGAGATTTTTTTTAACTTTTTAAATCGATATAAGAATCAATTAATTAATTAATTGATTGATGAAATCAAAAAAATACAGAGAAGAAAGAAATGAAACTATGACTGAGTTGTTTGATAGAGCTATACTGGAAATGAATCTCAAACTGAATCTCGAGGAGAATGATTCGGATGATGATGAAAAATATGATATTATTGTGATTAATCCTCCTTCGGATGTTATCATGCTCGAAACAAAATTCATGATAAATCCTGATGGTAAAAAACGTGAATTCATATGTAGAAGATGCAGTGAGCATTTCATACTCTGCGATTACTATGAGGGTAAAGTAATCGATTGTCCATATTGCGATCATCATAGAACTTATATAACACCTAAGGCATTACATCATCATGGAATGCGTGTTGAACACATCACAAGCGATAAATATGATTTTTCTAAAGTTGAATCATTAGATTCAGCTGCTGAGGTTGAAATTAGATGCCTGACGTGTAAACGATCATTTTTACAGTGTCCTGATATCATCCTAAGAGGTATTGGTTGCATGAGATGTTATGAGAAAAGTAGGAAATTCTCACGCTACGGTTTGTCGAAAGGAGAATTTAAAATTATGGTGTTTCTAGAAGCTCTCAAGCTGGGATATGTAACACAAAAAACATTTCCTGATTTATTCGATAAGATATTATTGAGATTTGATTTCTTTATTCCATCTTTTAATCTCCTAATAGAGTTTGATGAAAAATTACATTATGAAGATATTTTCGGAGATTCATTTGAATACATGAGGATACACGACAGTATGAAAGATTATTATGTCGCGAGAAGTGGATTAGGAACAAATTTATTGCCATTATCTCTCATTAGAATTACATTCAATCAGCTTGATAAAATCGGAACTATTCTCAATGAAGGATTACACGGACGGAAAATTATTTATACGTCTAAACTAACAAGGTTTAATTCAGAGATTTTAGAAAATTACAATCTGTTTGAAAGTGTTCATTATCCAACAAAGGATTATGGAACTCAATATATCTATTCCAACTATGTCAGACAAAATATAAAGGAAATAAAAATAAAATAAATAGGATGCTTTATGATCAATATCTGAAATTTTTTTAATTATGATGCATAAGCATTAAAATGAAAAATGATACGAACGACAAGAATCTGACAGATTTGAGTGATCACAAGGATCCAAAGGATTCGAAGGATCACAAGGATCCGTCTCGAAGATATCTGATTAAGAAATACTATCCTCTGGCTGAGTTTGAAAGTGAAAGTTGGTGCTTGGATTGTGGTAGAGCGTTCATTGCAGACAGCATTAATAATCCAGGTATTAAATGTACCTATTGTAAGGGAGGACTGCTTCCACGCAGGATTCTAGGAATGGAATTCATTGAGAATGGAAAACAACTGCACTCCGAGATGCACACAAATCCACAAACGCATCAGAAAATTAATTATTGTAGGTATGATTATTCCAGAGTTAAATTTCATGATAATAAGACTAAGGTTGACATTATCTGTACTAGATGCAACAGGATATTATGTTTGACCCCAAGTAAGCATTTGAGTGGCTATGGGTGTAGCCAGTGTTATGGATCACACGGGGCAGCTTTAATTGGATTATGGTTGAATTACATCGGGTTGGACTACGTGACAGGAAAAACATATCCATGGCTACAATTAGAGGTTCAATCACGATTTGGAAGTCATCATAACACACTGAAATCTAGCATGATGAGATATGATTTCTTTGTTCCATCTCTCGATCTCCTGATTGAATTTAATGGCAAGCATCATTATGAGAGAGGTAGTAAGGGATCTGAATATCTTAAGAAGATTCAAACTTGTGATAATTTGAAAGATGTCTGCGTATTTAAGGCGTTTGACGTGCAAATGCACGATGGCATACAGTGTCAATTGCAACCAAATGTGCAATGCGAACAACTCACGCTGCGCCAATCGCAACCATTCATGTTGCGTCAATTGTCGCTCGTGAGGGTCACATATGACCAACTCAAACCATCGAAAGTGTCGAAAATACGCGCCCTGGAAGACGTTATTGATGATGCAGTGAAACTCATAAAACAGGGAAATAGAATTATTTACACAACTATCAGATTTAATTCTGATGTCATAAAAAAATATAATCTAACTGAACACGTTCACCAACCAACCAAAATATACTACTACCCCCAATACATTTACATGGGCTAGTGAGATGATTAAGACAATTAAATTTTTTATTTTATTTCTTGACTAGAGTCTATTTTATAATTGTTTGAAATTTTTTATTTTATTTCAATAAATCCAATGAATGATACCTTTATTGAGGATTATATAAGAACAGGTCTTGCTGATTTGGCAAAGAAACAAGCACTTGAACTTCGCAATCTAATAGAATCAGCCAATTCATGTCCGAAATGTGGAAAATTATTTGTGCCAAACATGCGAAAAAATCCGCGTTTTAAATGCGAACATTGTGGATTTGCATCACTTCTGTGTAGGGTTGCGAAATTGGAATTTATCAAGAATTGCAAAATACTTCATTCTGATACACTTGATGGAATGGAATTTCAACGATATGATTATTCAAGAGTTAACTATTTGAATAAAAAAACAAAAGTTGAGATAGTGTGTAAAAGATGTAGTGGTGTGTTTCTTAACACTCCATACGAACATCTAAACGGGTTTGGCTGCATGAAATGCTATGGATCAAGAGGAGTCTCTCTGATTGGAATATGGTTGAATTACATTGGATTGAAATATACACGAAATAAAACATTTAAAGATTTTAATAATTCATTACAGTTTGATTTACAGTTTGATTATTTTATTCCGTCTCTCAATCTCCTGATTGAATTCGATGGAAAAGATCATTATGATAAATGTATAAGAGACATTGAAACAACACATGACAGAATGAAAGATCATTATGTGCTAAATGCACCTGGAATGACATCGTTAGTACGAGTGACATACGACCAAATAGCACCGGTTGGTGAGGTAGATGAATTGGAAGATGTGATTGATGAAGCTGTTAAACTCATAAAAAATGGAAAGAGGATTATTTACACATCTATCGATGTGTGCTTCAACCCTGATGTGGTAGAAAAATATAATCTAACTGAATACATCCATTATCCAACCAGGAAATATGGAATTCAATACATCTACACGTGTTGATTATGATAAAAATATTTTTTTAGACGATTTGGAAAGATTCACACATGCTTGATTGCGCTTGGAGTTCGACGCATTCGATGGCGCTATTGTAAAAGTATGGGTGAACTGTGTGTTTGCACATGAAATCATCAAAATGTCGAAAGTGCGCGCCCTGGGTGACTGTAATTGTCTAACAGAGAATTTCAACAATATATTGATTTTGGAGGATTAAATTTATTTTATTTATTGACCAGAGGATAATTCTTCATTATCTCTTAAAAGATAATTTTTGGCAGTCACTATCAGTTAGGCCAATGATACAGGATTGAAATTTACCATTCAGAATGCTTTAAATCGAGTGATCACTCATATTTTTTAATAATTACATGATTTTGATATTTGTTTAATCATTCAATCATCTAGATGGTTGTTTCTAACCTCACATATTTCCATAACTTGCAAATCTGACCGAGATCAGAAAAATGTGTTGACAGTCGCTGTAATTCCAAGATGAGAGTTTATGTGATTTATTCAAATTTAAAATTCTACTGCAAGAATATTTATCTAATATTTTTTTAATTCCTATATAGAAAATGTCTTGCGAAATAAGAAGAACAGGAGGAATGTTCTATTTCACTCCATCAACAACAACAGCTGATATCATTCAAGCAGCTAAACTAGCTCTCGATATAGGATATGACTATTCCAAACTTCAATTTGTATCAAGAGATGTCGGATTCATTGTTGGTTGTCCTGTCTGTGGGAAATGGTTCAATACAAAGGCAGATATCATATTTGCTGGATTCGGATGTTCATTTTGTAAGGATTTCATTGGATCACTTGAATCTAGAAAACGGAATTTTATTACTAAAGCAAAACAGAGACATGCTATCTTTGAAAATGGAAACTGGATTGATAAATATGATTATTCAAAAGTTAATTACATAGGCAGCCACACCAATGTAGAGATTATATGTTTGAAATGCGGAAAATCACTTATACATTCACCAGCTAATCATCTGTTAGGTCGGGGATGTCCGAAATGTTACAAATCGAATAAAAGTTCGATAGAGGAGTTTATATATAGAGCTTCTAATATTCATGTAGATAGATATGATTATTCGAAGGTTAATTATATTGATATGCGCACGAAAATAGAGATTGTATGTTTAATATGTAAAAATTCATTTTTCCAAACTCCAGATAATCATTTACATGGTAGAGGATGTCCAAGATATTGTTATATAAATAAAACATTGGCGGAGGAATTTATTTATAAAGCATCAAAACTTCATATGGATAAATATGATTATTCAAGAGTTAATTATATAAATAGTAAAATTAAAGTAGAAATCGTATGTTTAAGATGTAGAAATTCATTCTTTCAAGCTCCATTTAATCATTTGCTTGGCTGTGGATGCCCTAAATGTTGCATGTCAAAAGGAGAGTCGTTAGTTATTCAATGTCTTAACTTCTATGGAGTAATGTATACATGTCAGAAGACATTCCAAAATCTGTATGATGAAAATGTATTAAAATTTGATTTCTTCATCCCATCCATTAATCTTCTGATAGAATTCGATGGAGAGCAACATTATAAATGTATAGAACATTTTGGTGGTGTGAACACATTCGAAAAAAATAAAAAACATGATAATATGAAAGATCATTATGCACTTACGAGTGGTCTGTCACTCGTGAGAATTGCATTCGAACAAATTAATAACATCAACATGATACTCCGTGATACAATCAATCGTATCATGAATGGAAACAGAATTATATATGTATCGATTTCAACTAGATTTAATTCTGATGAATTAAAAAAATACAATTTATATGAAATTACACATTGTCCAAGCAGTCATGGATATCAATATATGTATACAAGTAAAATGTAATCAATGAATTTTTGCAGAATTCATTAGATATATAAAAGAAAATATTTTTTAGATGACAAAATATTACTTGGAATCTCGATGATGAAAAAATTATTTCTAGTTAGGATAAAATATCAAAGAATGAAAATTTTAGATGTAAGTAGATAAAGGAAATAAAAATAAATAATTTCCTTCAAAATCGAAACTCGCGAGTTGATCTGATATCGCAAGCAGAGAGAACACACATGATGATAGCTGTACACGTTGCGAGTTTGTGTGTATTTTACGGAATTGTTACTGGTCGAGAAAAAATAAACCTCGTAATTTTGAGTTGGAATCGATCAGATATCATTTTTGAATTTTCTTCTAGATCTCATGTTTGTGAAGTTGGGAATTGTCATCTAGATATAGTGGAAAAAAATCAAAATCTATCACGGCTGAAAACATGTCAAGATTGAAACTCGCGAGTTGAAAACATGTCAAAATCAAACGGTGAAACACGATTTTGAAATGTGTGGATGAGGTCCCTGAAATATATAGAGGTCCATTTTTTGGGATCAACTCTGTTTTCTTGAAAACATATCAAAATCAATCCGTAAGATGTGATTTTGCTTTCTGATACATGAGAACTCTTGTGAGCAAAGCTCATTCGCAAGTTTTGAGGTTGGAAAAAAAATAAAAAATAGCTTTTGAATTTTGACATGGGTCCCAAATTACCAGGGGTCCCGCCAGCTAGAAATACCTCGCTGTTGAAATTTTGATGAAATTCGTTCGGTGATTCAATCAAAAAATGAAAATTGAAAAGCAAACTTGCGAGTTTTGAGGCTGGAAAAAAAATCAAAAACCTCACTAGTTTGGATTTTGATCGAAAACATGGATTATGGATTGATTTTATATCAAAAATGAAACTTGAGAGTTGATCGTGCATTTGCACGAGAGTTTGATTTTCTGGGATAGAGGTCCATTTTTGGATCGTGTTTATTTCTTCGATTTTGTATTAAAATCAAACTGTGAAACATGAAATTGATTTCTGACATATGAGAAACTCACTAGTTTGGGTATGGAAAAAAAATAAAAAATAACATTCAGAGACTCTGAGAATTTTTGGTTTATATAAAAAACCAACGGACTAAAACTACCTTCCTGTTGTGATTTTGATGAAATTCGCTCGATGATTTAATCAGAAAATGAAAATTGAATCTTGAACTCTTGTGAGCTTTGCTCACTCATGAAATTTAAACGTGGAAAAAAAATCAAAATTTCAATTTTGTCTCGTTTTTGATTGAAAACCAGAAAAAATGGACACATTTGGAAACTTGGGATCAAGTGTGAGCTTTGCTCACTCGCGAGTTTGAGAAAATTCCCATTTTGTGATTTTGGAGTGAATTTTTTCTGTTTCTGTTAAAAAAATAGATAATTAAACAGTAAACTATTGTGAGCGTTGTGAAATCACTAGTTTTGAGGCTGGAAAAAAAATCAAATTGATCACGGATTGAAAAATAGATCAAAATTGAGAGTTGAGAGTTAATTTTGATTTCCTGAGAATGAGGTCATTGAAATATATAGAGGTCCATTTTTTGGATAGTGTTTGTTTTCTTGAAAACGGATCAAAATCAAGTGATGAGATGTGAAATTGCTTTCTGACGTGTCTGAAATCACTAGTTTTGGGTATAGAAAAAAAATAAAAAATAACATTCAGAGACTCTGAAAATCTTGGGGTTTATATAAAATTTAACGGGCTAAAACTATCTCGCTCTTGTCATTTTGAAAAAAAACTTCCAATTTTACATCAAGAGAATGATTTGCGATTTGCTAACTCGCGAGTTTTAAACGTGGAAAAAAAATAAAACTCTTGTGAGCTTCACTATCTCTGATTTTCATGTCTAGAAGTTTGATTTTGAAGGAGATTTTTTATTTTTTTTTCAGTTTATCTAGATAGCTGTTTTTGATATTGCACATACTCAAACCTCGCAAGTGGCGGAAAGATTACGTTCGTTGCACAAAAAACCCTGTAAAACGATTCTGGAATTGAAAATTGAGTGATTTTGAAAAAGTTTAGAACATGAAAAACTTTATTAAAATGCTGGAATGGAAATTTTTAATTCAAAAATTAACAAAGAGTAATTTTTGTTGTTTTTAGCTGTTTGTAACTGTATTCATATTCACACTCAGTCTAATGACGTATCAGAACTCTATACCACCGGGGGCGCTCCCCGGCATAACGCGAAAGTTACCTCACGTAGTATTGTGGCACTCCCAATAACGCATAAACCAGAATGAATAGAATGATATGAAACTCTAAACCAGTACACAGTCACAAATAACACTTAACAATCAATAAATTGCTCATTCATGCGAGCGTGCTTTTGCATGAAATGTTCGCAAATATGAAACGCAAATTAGCATTGTATATAAGGTAGAAAAAAATAAAACTCTTGTGAGCTTTGCTCACTATCACTGATTAGAAATCTTGTGAGCAAAACCCACTAACGAGTTGATCATGCAAATGCATGTGATTTTGAAGGAGATTTTTTATTTTTTTTCAGTTTATCTAGATAGCCGTTTCCTAACTTGCGAGGTCTTGACAACTCGCAAGTGGCGGGGAAACTGTGTATTCACACGTTATTTTTATTTATTTTCTCCTTTATAGTGTTGATTAAAAAAATTATTTTATTCGTATACTACAAAAGTATGATAAACTGGAAAGGTCGTCTACAGGAGATGCTAGCGAAACGATGGAAGAGTGAGTGTGGAATTGAGTTTAGGATCGTGTATTCAACTAAAGCATTTGGAGAAGATCACAAGAAGAGATTTAGATCAACGGTGACAATCTCTGGCCGTGGCACGTATCGTGGCACTGTTGAAAAGACAAAAAAGGCCAGTGAACAGTCCGCGGCAATGAAAGCTGTAGAAGCTTTGAGCAAGCGGGAAGTGAGAGAGGACGTGCATGAGCACGGAGGCACACGGGAAGATCAGAAGGTGCTGGACGTGCGAAAGCACGATGAGACTCGTGAGGCCAAGGCCCAACCTCCAAAATAGATTTTTTTGACGATACTAGTGAAATCGGCTTGGCGAGACGAGCTTAGTGAGAGGAAAAAATATACAAGTGAAATAAAAATAATTTTTTCTACTGAGAAGAGTGAAGTGAATGAGATAACTCCAGACAACCATGCACGATGGTCGCACGTCACAAGTGGCGGAGTTTTGTCTTGAGTATGGAGATTGAATTGGAGAGATCTAATCAGGATTCTGCGAATCCATACGCTGGATGGCGCTTCGCGCCAGAGGATGCGCGGAGTGTACGCCCAGGGAGAGATGTGACGAGTGACAGTGGGAATGAGCGAAGCAGGAAAAAATGTCCTATATGAAATAAAAATAATTTTTTTGATCAGACGGATGATGTGAATGGATGATACAACTCAAGACAGCTCTGGATGGCCCTAGACAACCGTGCATTCGCACGTCGCAAGTGGCGGGTGAAAAAATAAATAAATTAGTTTGATGAATTAAATATTGATCTCTCACTTGGTGTCATCAATGATTTAAGGACCATTTCAACATTACCACAAGTTGAAGCGTATGGTAAAACTCTTGCAATTTCAGTAATTCCAAACTTTCCAAGTATGAATTTTGCAACATCATTATCTCCAGCAAATGTTAACAAATCAATCAAATCCGTTGTCACTTCAAAACTGTCGTTTTTGGGTTTGATAATGGAATACACAGAATACAATGAATTCAATGAATTCAATGAAGTCTTAACAGATGATTTGATTAATCCCTTGTTTCCAGCGAAGAATTGAATGTTCAAATAGTTGATATTGTGAGTTTTGCAATAATTTAGGATGCTTTCAGTCATTTTTTTTATTGAGGATTGGAAATGGTATATTTTTATGATTGGAGAGGAGGATGAAAGGAGGATGAGATACGAAGTTAGATACGAGGAAGATCGAGTCATAAAGGAAATAAAAATAATTTTTTTGATGGAACTCAATGAGTGACATTAGAATGGAAGAATAAAAAATAAAATTATTTTGATTATTCCCATTTCTTTAATCCATTCAATGATTTCCATGTTCCAATCAAACATATTCTATATCCGCAAGGTCTCCAATTAATTCCAGCAATAAATTCAGACTGTCTGATCAATTTATCCAATTCTGGATATTTTCCAGTTCTTCCAACATAGTGATCAATGACATGTTCATACACAGTTTTGAGTTTTCCATCAAATGTAATTTTTGTTACCATTGATTTCTCTCTCACTTGTTTGTACTCATCAAACTCATCTTCAAGCTCTCTTGTGAGAAATCCATATCTTGAGTATGCTGTATATCCATGAGCAATCATGCTTGGTAAACTTAAATCAAAACTACCATTTTCCAAATCGATTGAAGCACAATCAGCTAATTTTACATAAAGCTTATAATCTATGAGATTAAGTATATTAAACACAATCTTGAGATAGAATTCAATGGTTTTTCCTTTGAAGTTCAAATGATCAGTCTTACGTAATTCATCTATAAATGCATGACAATACTCTTCCGATTTATGATGTCTTATTGTAAATCTTAAATATTCTGCACATTTGAATTTTTTTCCAATAACTTTACCTTCCTTATCCAATGCATTAACTTCTTTATCTCTAGGTCCACAAACATGGAATACATAATCATGCATACTTCCACTAAGTTTCATAACTTTCATTTTTATCTCTAATCCATATATGACAGCTATGAAATCTCTGTATTCTACATTACCTTCCATGTCTTCCGTGAAAATTACTCTATAATAAACACCTGAATTAATTGAATTGTTATCTTTATCTCTAAAGAATAATTTTTCAATATTCTCTATGTGATTATCTAAACCTGAAATAGGTTTTAAATCAACACAGATATTGATCTTTTCAATATCAGTAACAGTTTTTCCAAAATTCAAATTCATTGTATTTTAATGCTTCTCCCTATGAAATGCGATGAAAATTGTAATTTTTTATTTTTCAGGAGTATAGAAGGAAATGTTATTAAATAAAAATTATTTTTTTATATTTTAAACAAATAAATAATGAGATATTCTGGATATATCGGAGGTGGTTGTGGAAGCACTACATATGATATTGATATAGTGAATGATGTTGTTAAAATTCATTTTGCATCTCACTGTATGGGTTCAAACGATATAATACTTGATTATGATGGAAAGAGTGAATTAGTTAAATCTGGAATTTATAAACTGGTTTTAAATAAGCATGACGAAAACATTCCAAGTGATCCTTATCTTCATATCATGAACGAAACACGTGACACATGTGTTGATAGCAAAAAACTTGACATCGGTTATTATGAATTTCTCACTTGCGCTAATTGTTCTATTTTAAATATTGACTACAAGTATAATGCATTTCTATCTGCTAATATTGAAAGTTTGAATATTGATGAATGGAAACTTCAAGATGAAAAGAAATATTACTCTGATGATAGAATGGTATCTGGAGATAAAACAATTCTTGGACATATCAGAGTTCCTCTCATGAGACAATAAAAAAATATTTTTTTTCTGTTTATAAATAAATAAATAAAATGCTGGTAACTGATTATGAGATTGAACACGCAACATCAGAACAACTTATGCTTGTTGGACAAATTTATGTTTTAATGGCAAAGAAAGCAATAGATATTTCTGGATTAACATCATATGTCACTGATCTTATGAAAGAGCCATGTGGACCGAATCAGTCTGGATTTACGGAATTTAATGAATTTATCAATGATGCATCGGAAGGAACTGTTCATGATAGCGTTTCACGCAAGGAATCTCTCGGATTAAAGCTTGGATTTGATATGAGAAAAAATATACATCTGAAATCTGATGAGATTTTAAAATCTGATATACAACAATGGTATAAAGAACAACAAATCAAGAAAATGGAAGCTCTCCTAAAGGATCCTCTCAAGTTTAATAAACAGTTAGAAGATTTGAAAAGAACAAAATTTGTCTCTGGTCGTGTGAGAGTAAGTAAGTATAACAAAGTTGTTCGTGGACAATCACGAACTCCAAACAGATTCGAGAGACGAGTTGATGGAAAGATTGGATTGAAAAATAAACCTACTGGAATTGTTAAATCTAGTCAAAAAAGTCAAAAAATGATCGATAAGATTGAAATTCCAAAAACTGAGGATTTGAGTATGAAGATATGGAATGATGCTAAACAACAGGCTGCTATCAGTGCTGGAATATCTGCTGTATTGAATATCGGAGACCTTATCAATGGGAACGTTGGAACATATGTTGGAAATGTTGGATTAAGTGCTGGTCAGGCAGTCGCAACATCTACGTTAACAAATGTTGGTCAGCAAGTAATTGGTGATTGGTCAGGACCAGTCGCAAGTGTTGTAGTTGGTTCTATAATGCCAGTTTACAGCGTAGGTGGAGATGGAGATATTGAAAAGTTTATGAGATCAATGGGAACGACAATTGTAAGCACTGGTACAGCAATTGCTGGTGCCAAGGGAGGTGCAATTATTGGTGGATGTGTTGGAGGACCTATTGGAGCAGCCGTTGGAGGAGTTGTTGGAGGGATCATTGGATCAATATTTGGTAAAAAAGTTTCCAAAGGAGTTGGAATCTCTAAAATGAGTAAACAACAAAAAATTGAAATTAAAAAAGCGATGGAAGAACATAAACATAAGGTGATTTCAGAATCAATGGAAAAGGTTAAACAGGAGTTAGCCACCAAAGGTCAAGTGCTAGAAGCTCGCACACCAGAAGAATTTGAATCTCAGATTAAGTCTGGTCAGATAAAAATCAAAATTTTAGGAATGGAAGATTTAGCTCAAGGTCACGCTGCATCGTCTGCTGCAGTGTCAAGTCAAAAATTCATGCGCGAATCAGTCAGATACATATTCATACTTGCAAAATCCTATTCTCCAACTGGTAACATAACGGATGGCCTTAAAAGATTAAAAACATCTCTTCAGTAATTTAGAGTGTAATCCTTCATGAAAAATAAAATATTTTTTTATTCCATAACATAAATTGTATCACTTTTGATGTTTATGTAGAGTTCAGATTTATCATTTTTAATTTTAGTTACAAATTCATACTTCATATCATATTCCAAGTATTCTATTATCTCTGAATATATCTTTTTCATGCAATTGAGCATTTTATCCGCACGGAAATCTGAATCATAAACATCGAGAAGAATCAATTTATTTTGTTTATGATTACCGATTTTCTCAGCGAAGCTATGAGCGAGATATTTCACTGACATTTTTTCTGGATAAAAATGAAAAAAGTAAATTTTATAACACTAGAGAAGCTATGGGTGGAGTGATTTTATATATGACTCTCAAATCACGATTGCGCAGTAGAAAACGCGCGATGCGAGAAATATCGCGATGTGTTATAGATGATTGATATGATAAGCGAGATTGAAAAAATGTCCAAGTGAAATAAAAATAATTTTTTTGATTGAAATGCCATACAGTCGTGCATTCAGGACAGTCGTGCACTCGGGACCTCGCAAGTGGCGGATGAAGAGATTATAAGAAAATAGTGATGTGTACTAAAAATTATTTTTTAATTCTATCATTAAAAAATGAATATAAACAAATTTAAATTGAACATCTCTGGAGCACAATTTACTTTCGATGATGAAATTTCAGATTGCAAACCTGCATATGTTCAGTGTGATATATATGTTGTGGTTTTCAAGAATGGCAACATGTGTTTTGTCGCGCATGACAATGATACAATCATCAAGTTCCAGACATGTAAGAAGGTTGAGTGTCCTACAAATGATGAACTTGATATTGATATGTTTGGACTCACATTAGATGGGGAAGTGAAGGAAATGTCATTCAAAGACAATAAATTCTTATTTGTTCCAAGACAATATTTTATCGGAAAGAAAATTCTCTCATTCAAACCAACTGATGGAGATTATGAATTCAAATGCGACGACGGATCTT
>Ga0154554_1069_pt3 | contig 14786 bp, 10 predicted proteins | sample RifGroF2_FD_105697 | JGI IMG/M metagenome (GOLD analysis project Ga0154554, IMG submission 105697) | Bacteroidetes bacterium GWF2_43_11 | reverse complement strand
AGGCCAGACACTACCACCCTCGACCATAATGCAACGTGAGGCAGAAGCACAGTTGAAGCTGATCTCTCAGTCCGATTATACCGTGCTACTTGATGAGGGGGGCATTGAATTTACCTCGGTAGAATTTTCAAAATTTCTTCAGCAGAGAATGAATCAGGGAATCCGGCAACTCAACTTTATTGTTGGGGGAGCTTATGGTTTCGATCCGGAAGTAAAACAAAAAGCCTCCTTTAAGCTGGCATTGTCAAAGATGACGTTCCCCCATCAACTGGTCAGACTTCTTTTCATGGAACAACTTTACCGTGCCTTCACTATCCTAAAGAATGAACCGTACCACCACATCTGATAAAATAGTTCGGCAATTCAGCCGTTTAACAAGGATATAAGCAACCCCGATTACCTTTGCAGTCATAAGCCGATGACTCCGGCCAACCCACACACAGGAAACATGAACAGATTAAACGCATTATTTATCAGCTTGTTGCTGACCTGCCTCTCGGCATTCGGACAACAAACAGCTATTTACGAAGAACCCGGAAACAGGTTTACACGTGCACTCGAGCTTTTCGATCGCGATAAATTTGCCCCTGCCCACAAGCTCTTCACCGACCTGTCCGCGCAACTGGAAGGCACCGGCTCACAGATGGAGACAAATGCCGATTTCTATGCCGCGCTATGCGCTATCAAGCTAAGGAACAGCGATGGAGCGCATCTCATGGAGCAATTCCTGCTCAAACACCCCACGGCCTCTAAAAGTCAACTGGCTCATTTCTATCTGGGATTGCACTACTTCGGTGAATCGAAATGGAAAGATGCACTGCAACATTTTTCAATGGTTGATCCTTCTCCGCTTAACCCCGACGATCTCAGTGAATATCAATACAAAGCCGGTTATGCTTCCTTCATGACTAAAGACAATGCCCGTGCTTCGAGATATTTCCACGACATAAAAAATACCAACAGCGACTGGGGTGCAGCCGCCACCTATTACTACGCCCACATTGCCTATACTGAAAACAAATACGAAACTGCACTTACCGAATTCCGTCACCTCCAGAATAATCGCAACTATGGAGATGCCGTTCCCTATTACATCGTGCAGATACTATACCTTCAGCAGAAATACAACGAATTGCTGGCCGAAGCACCCCCACTGCTCGAAAAAGCCGAGCAAAGCCGTAAAGGATCCATCGCTGCAATGATGGCCGATGCCGCCTATAAAACCAACGACTATTCCAAAGCCCTCCTCTACATCGAACAATATCAGTCGTTGTCAAAAAAGCCGCTCTCACGTAGTGAAAATTACCTCCTGGCCTATTCGGCTTACAAAACTGGTGACATCGAAAAGGCCATTCCGGCCTTCCAGAACGCAGTCGATGGCAAGGACTCTCTCAGCCAGAATGCCATGTATCATATCGGCGACTGTTACCTGAAAACCGATCAGAAAGCACTGGCACAGAAGGCTTTTTATGATGCTTACAAAATTTCCTACGACCAGGCGTCGAAAGAAAATTCGCTTTTCAATTATGCCAAGCTTTCGTACGAACTTTCCTCCGATCCATACAACGCTGCTATCATTGCCCTTCAGGAATACGTCACAACTTATCCTGACTCCCCCCGTACCGATGAAGCGTGGCAATATCTCGTAAATCTGGCCCTTGTGTCAAAAAATTATGCCGCTGCCCTTGAAGCAATGGATAAAATCAAATTTCAGGATATCAAAATTAAGACCGCCCGACAAAAGGTACTGTACTATAGCGCTATCGAGCTATTTAATGCCCGCAAATACAACGAAGCCATCGAACGGTTTACCCGGGCATCGGAAATGAACTATGACAAATCGATCAAGCCAATGTCGCTTTATTGGGCAGGCGAAGCGTCCTACCGAATGGGTGAGTTCCGCCCATCCATCGGATGGTACAACAGGTTCCTGATAAGCCGTGGCGCCTACGATTTGCCGGAATATCCAATAGCCATTTACAACAGCGGCTATGCCTGGTACAAAATGAAGGAATATGGCGAAGCAATCACCAGCTTCCGAAAATTCCTTGGTAATAGTGCTGACAAAGACCCGCAGATGATAGCTGATGCTCAGCTAAGGATAGGCGACTGCTACTATATAACCAAACAGTTTGCCGATGCTGTAAACTGGTATGAAAAGGTGAGCCGCTCGGGTAGCTTTGATGCCGATTATGCCTTCTTCCAACTGGCTATGGCCAAAGGTGTAACAAAGAATTTCGAGGGTAAGACCTCCGCCCTGAAACAACTCATCAGACAATTCCCAAAATCACCGCTGGTCGACGATGCACAATATGAACTTGCAGTCACTTACATGATCATGAACGAAAACGAAGAAGCATTAAATCATTTTCAGGCTCTTATCTCGCAGTTTCCCAACAGCAGCTTTACCAGCAGAGCAATGCTTCGCCGTGGTCTGATTTTTTATAACACCAGCCAGAACGAACAGGCTCTCCAGCAGTTGAAACAAGTGATCACCCAATATCCCGGCACTCCTGATTCTCGTGAAGCCCTCCAAACCATCAGCAACATCTATGTCGAGATGAACGATGTGCCAGGTTATCTGAGCTACGTCCAGACGGTTCCTTTTGCAAGGGTTCCGATGGCCCGACAGGATTCACTCACTTATCTGGCCGCTGAAAACCAGTACATGAAAGGCGACTGCAACAATTCGCTGAAAGGATTTTCCGATTACCTGCAAAAAAACCCACAGGGCATCTTCTCGCCCAGTGCTTATTATTACCGGGGCGACTGCCGGTACCGGCAGGGAGAATGGGCTCTGGCCCTTCCCGATTTCAAAGCCGTAGCTAAAATGCCCCGGTCACGTTTTACAGAAAACGCGCTGGCCCGTGCCTCAGAGATTGAATACAAAGCAGGAAACCATACTGCTGCCCTGCGCCTGTTTGAAAGGCTAAACCGACTGGCCGACAATAAGGATAACCTCCTCGAATCGACTGCCGGAATGATGCGTTGCTATTTCCAATCCGGACGTAAAGATTCTGCCATCATTGCCGCTACCCGTCTGATGACGGCCGATAAAGTAACCACTGATCTCCTTGTCGAAGCACATCTTACCATTGGGAAATCGGCTCTGGCCACCAACAACCTTCAACTGGCAGAACGGGAGTTCAACATCACCCGTAAACTTACCCAGACCGAAGCCGGTGCTGAAGCCCAATACAACCTGGCCTACATCGCCACACTGAGAAAGGATTGGAAACAAGCCGAAAAGTTAGCCTTTGAAGTGATCAACACCTATACCCTTTACGATTTCTGGCGGGTTAAGTCCTTCCTGCTTTTGTCGGATGTCTATGTCAATACTGACAATGTGTTTCAGGCAAAACAAACCCTCGAAAGCATTCTTGAGAATTATGAGGGAGAAGACCTGAAACAGGAAGCACAGCAAAGGCTCGACAAGCTAAATGCTGCAGGAAACTAACCAACGACTGAGATTCTATATGTTACAAGCTGAAAAACACTATTCCATGAAGATATTCCGAAACGGCCGTTTCATTGCCACTGCCCTCCTTTTTGCATCGATCTGGCCATCCGTCGTTGCTGTTGCTCAGGAAGAGATCAAACAGGCTGAGGAGGTAACCATCATAGGTGACTTCTCGCCGAAGATCACCGAAGCCAACAAGATTATGAAAAGTCCGGAGGTGCAGGATACCGTCATCGGGATGCCAGCTATGCAGTACAGTATAATCTCTGTCCCATGGCAAATGCATTTCCCGGTGTCTGACATCCAACCCCTGAAAAACAAACCTGAACCCGATGTGAAATATCTCAGAAACTATGCACGGCTAGGGTTTGGCAACTACACAACCCCTTATCTGGAGTTCTTTGCCGGAAAAACCCAATCCAAAAGCAACGCGGTTGGACTCCACTTCCGCCACTTGTCATCACAAGGCGACGGTGATGGGATTTTCCAAAATGGCTTCAGCTTTAACGATGTTGACATTTATGGCAAAATCATTACCAGAAGCTATGCCATCAACATCGACGGCGCATACAACCGTCATGGCATCCACTACTATGGTTTCGACACTACGGGCCTGGCTCCCGGACTCGTTCCGTCGGAAGATAGCCTCAAACAAGCCTATAACCGTTTCAGCGCAGGGATATCCTTTACCAGTCAGAACACCCGTCGCGGGTCGCTCAATCACGCTTTTGGGGCTCGCTTCGCCATGCTCACCGACCATTACAGCACCAACGAACTGAATTTCAAGCTAAACTTCGAGGCCGACGCAGATGTAAACCTTTTCGACGGAAGTCAGAAACAAAAACTCGGCATGCTGACCGATTTCAATTATTTCAACAACCAATGGGCCATTGCTACTTCAACAAATAGCTCACTGTTGAACCTGCGTCCATTCTACATGATTGAATTTGCTGAATACTCCCTCTGGTTAGGTGGGAATATCGAGATGTCAGATGATTCTTCAAGCGCCTGGCACATATACCCCGAGGCCCGTGCCGGAGTGAATGTCATCAAAGATGTCCTCGAAGTATATGCCGGTATCCGTGGCGGTCAATACCGCAACAGTTTCGACCGGCTTACCCGTATCAATCCATACGTGATAAGGGAATTGCCATTGAAATTCAGCAACTCCACATTCGAACTTTATGGAGGATTCCATTCGAGTTTTAGCCGCTTCATCGATTTTAGCGGCACCTTCAGTAGTGGTAAAGTAGAAAATATGGCCCTTTATTACAATCCCGCTCCCCTTTTCCAGCCTGGCAACCTGATGAGTGTGGTATACGATGATGTAACGCTGATGCGCATCTCTGCTGAATTCTCTTACCAGAAGAAAGACATAATCAGGTTGATTTTCGGCGGGGCATACCAATCATCCCGCCCGACAAAAGAGACACATGCATGGTACACTCCTGAAATAGAAGGCTGGCTGAGTGGCGATATCAACATTTCACCCGAACTAAAAATCAAGGCATCAGCCAAATTTTTCAGTAAGATGTATGCCCGCGTCGACACCCTCTCCAACAACCTGCATTCGTCTCCCATCGGCGAAAAAATCATCAAGATTGATCCTTACCTCGATCTGGGCGTCGGAGCCGAATACCGCTTCAACCCACGGTTCTCGGTATTCCTTGATATCAATAATCTGCTCGCCTCAAGATATGAATATTGGTACAACTACAAACATTATGGCATCAATGTTTTAGGAGGCATCACCTTCGGCTTCTGACCTCACCGGCAAGCTGATTCATTGTCCATTTTAACGAAATAAAACGAAAACACCCGGCTCCAAAGATCCGGGTGTTTTCGTTTTATTTCCGGGCTTGTTGACAACACCCGGCTTATACCCCCCTGACCGACCACCATCCTTCTTAACCAATCGAGGCGGGCTCATCACAGCATCAACGCTTGCCGACAAGAAATAACCTCCGCCAGTGTCTTGTCAGATTATCCTCATCCAGATAGCTCCCTGATCATCGAAAGGAACCCTAAATACACCAAATTGTATTTCGAACCGTAGATTAACCGTAGATCAACCGTAGATCAACCGTAGCCTATACGTATCTTTCTGGTCGGTTTCCGGCTGATTTCCGGTGCATATTCTATTGATATTTGCTTAATCATCACGACAGGTATAGCCCAAAATTGTGCCAAAGACATCGATAATTTAAAGATCTTCATTTCCAGTAATTGACCACAATAAATTCCAAATGAACATTGCCCCATGGCAGTTCGTTTATAGATACTTATCACGGCTCAGCATCTGCTGCCTGATAATCTTCTGCGACAAATTATAATTTCTCTATATTTGTGCTCGTTATGCACCTAGCTGCATAACCATAAAAAACACCCACATGAACAATGCACTGTATAATTTTGAACGACCTAAAAATGAACCTGTTCTGACTTATGCCCCCGGGAGCAATGAACGTATTTGCCTGAAGGATGAACTTAACAGACAGTTATCACAGGTAATTGATATTCCACTGATCATCGGCGGAAAGGAAATCAGAACCGGGAAAACCCAGAAGGTTGTAATGCCCCACAACCATTCACACGTCCTCGCCCATTGTCATCTGGCCGGCGAAGCCGAGGTAAAGATGGCGATAGAGGCCGCCCTGAAAGCCCGTGAAATATGGGCGAACTTCACATGGCTCGATAGAACCATTATCATGATGAAGGCAGCCGACCTGATCAGAAAAAAGTACCGGCCTAAACTGAATGCTGCTACAATGCTTGGACAGAGTAAGTCGGCGCATCAGGCAGAAATTGATTCAGCATGCGAAACCATTGACTTTCTGACATTCAACAGTTATTTCTGCTCCAAAATCTACAGTGATCAACCCCTGTCGGAGGTTGAAAACCTCAACATGCTTGAATACCGGCCACTGGAAGGTTTCGTGTTTACCGTATCACCCTTCAACTTTACCGCTATTGCCGCCAACCTGAATGTTTCACCCGTGCTGATGGGCAACACGGTAGTTTGGAAACCTGCCTCTACCGCACTGCTCTCAAACTATTACCTGATGAAAATCTTCGAAGAAGCCGGACTTCCTGCAGGTGTCATCAACTTTGTACCAGGATCAGGGAACCTCATTGGAGGAATTGTACTGGAGCATCCCGATCTTGCAGGAATTCATTTTACAGGATCGACCGGCACCTTCAACCATCTCTGGCGGAAAGTGGGTGAAAACCTCTCAAAATACCATGGTTATCCAAAAATGGTTGGTGAAACCGGCGGCAAAGACTTCATCTTTGTCCATAAGACTGCCGATTTCGAAGAGGTAGGAACCGCAATCATCAGAGGTGCTTTTGAATATCAGGGGCAGAAGTGCTCGGCAGCCTCACGGGGTTACATCCCTGCCTCAATGTGGCCTTCATTGAAAGAACTGTTGGTAAGGGAACTCAGCCAGATAAAGCCAGGTGACCCGACCGACTTCACCAATTTCATGAATGCAGTGATCGATGAGGCATCGTTCGACAACATCACACGTTACATTGATACAGCAAAGAAATCGAATGTAGCCGAAATCGTAGTAGGTGGCGGCTCCGACAAATCAGTTGGCTATTTCGTAGAGCCAACGATCATCAAGACAACCGACCCCCATTTCCTCTCGATGGAAGAAGAAATCTTTGGACCGGTCTTCACCCTGGTGGTCTACCCCGACGAAGAGTATGAAGCTTACCTGAGAATATGCGATAAAACCTCGCCCTATGCGCTTACCGGAGCCATCTTCGCACGTGACCGTCAGGCCATCATCAAGGCTCATGACATGTTGCGCTATGCTGCCGGTAACTTCTATATCAACGATAAACCAACAGGAGCTGTGGTGGGACAACAGCCCTTTGGCGGTGCACGTGCATCAGGAACCAACGATAAAGCCGGGAGTATGCTGAATCTAACACGATGGACCAGCCCTCGCATTATTAAAGAAACATTTCTTCCCTCCAAGGTTTATTACTACCCCTTTATGCGGGAAAAATAGATCTCAACGGATAACTGGTTTTCCGAAACATGAACTTTTTCAAAGGGTTCATGTTTTTTTATGCCAATACTTCAGGTCATGAATATCAAATCCATTCATCGCGATATCACCATTGCCGACCTCGCCGAACAGTTTCCCGAGAGCGTAGGTTACCTGAGCGAGCGTGGAATCCGTTGCCTTCGTTGTGGTGAGCCTATCTGGGGTACACTGGCAGAAGCCGCTCGCGAAAAAGGCTTCAGTGAAACTCAGATTAAACAAATAGTAGACGTGCTTAACGCCCGCAGTTCGGGTTTCAACTCACAAGGAAAAAGCAAAACACAAGAAAAATGAACTATATAACAAATAAAAACCAATATGCGATGCTCGATGTACTTGACCATCTGGGCATCAGTGAAGTCAACTCAGGCCTTTCCGATGGCCTTACATGGAAGAATACAACGGGAGAGATTGCTTCCATGATTTCGCCGGCCGACGGGCGCTCTATAGCCCGGATACAACAGGCCACAGGGAAGGATTATGAAGACACCGTGAAACTGGCACAGGAAGCCTTTAACACCTGGAGAATGGTTCCTGCCCCTAAACGGGGAGAAATTGTACGGCTTATTGGCAATGCCCTTCGTATTTATAAGGATGACCTGGGAAGGCTTGTCTCATACGAAATGGGCAAGATCTACCAGGAAGGACTCGGTGAAGTTCAGGAAATGATCGATATCGCCGACTTTGCGGTCGGGCAATCGAGGCAGCTCTATGGCCTGACCATGCACTCCGAACGTGAACGGCACCGTATGTACGAGCAATACCACCCCTTAGGTATTGTTGGGGTAGTTACCTCATTTAACTTCCCGGTAGCGGTGTGGGCATGGAATGCAATGCTGGCTCTGGTTGCCGGCGATGTAGTCATCTGGAAACCTTCGTCAAAAGTGATGCTGAGCGCTGTCGCAGTACATAATATTATTAAAAAAGTACTGATCGATAACAAGGTACCGGCAGGTGTTCTTAACCTGATCATTGCCGGGTCGAAAGAGATTGGCGACAACTTCTTTGCTGATAAACGCGTGCCGCTCATCAGCTTTACCGGTAGTACAAATGTGGGACGAAAGGTAAGCCGAATTGTAGGTGAACGTTTAGGTCGTTCACTGCTGGAATTGGGTGGCAACAATGCCATCATTATCACACCTTCAGCCAATATGGACATGGCCATCAGGGCAACGGTATTTGGTGCTGCAGGAACGGCCGGACAGCGTTGTACCACCACGCGACGCCTGATTATTCACGAAAGCGTGTACGACAGTTTCCGCGATAAGCTGGTAAAAGCCTATGGTCAGCTCCGTATTGGCCATCCGCTCCACGCCACAACCCATGTAGGGCCCCTCATCTCTAAAGCATCCGTCAGTGATTTCGAATTTGCCGTGAAGAAAGTCCAGCAGGAAGGTGGCAGGATTCTCTTTGGCGGAACCGTCCTGCAAGGCGAAGGGTATGAATCAGGATGTTATGTTGCGCCTTGTATCGCTGAAGCTAAAGGGCATTACGAAATCGTTCAGGAAGAGACCTTTGCCCCGATCGTCTATCTTATGAAATACACTTCTGTTGATGAGGCTATTGCCATCCATAATGGCGTACCACAAGGTCTTTCATCCTCCATTTTCACTACGAATATGCTTGAAGCCGAGCAGTTTCTCAGTCATGAAGGTAGCGATTGTGGTATTGCCAATGTGAACATCGGAACCTCTGGCGCCGAGATCGGTGGTGCCTTTGGCGGCGAGAAAGAGACAGGTGGAGGACGTGAATCAGGCTCAGATGCCTGGAAAGTCTATATGCGACGTCAGACCAATACCATCAATTACAGCACGAATCTTCCGCTGGCACAGGGCATTAAATTCGATATATGATCTGTCTCTCAGGGCGCTAAAAGAATCTTTTCTCAGATGGGAAAAGATTCTTTGTTTTTTAACGAAAAGCGCTAATGCTAATATTGTAGAAGGGTATCATCACGTTGTTAGACAAACCGTAAAAACAGCTCAAATATCCAGTTTACCCTTCGACTTTATCGCAGAATGGAAAGTGAGCAGAACACAATTCACAGGTGCGTAGCCTTTTCTTCCCCTCTTCCCAAAACATCCCTGATTTTACCTTAATCTGGTTTTCTCTTCATTTGCCTGACGAAACGAATTGTACGTGTAATTGAGCGCAGGCTTCTGACATTGTTTTGATGCAGGTTACAAGTCTATGCCGCTGTCTATTTAGTTTTGAGATTATTAACGAAGACATCAGGGCTACGCCCTAAAAATACAATTGTAACGATTTTATCTATGATGACGGGGCCATTCCCTCAGTGAGGTTTACAAGCTAATTCGCAGATTCAGCTTTTCACCTGAAAATTAAATTCTTCGCATCAACATGCTGATTAAAATTCAGCTCTCTTCTGCTTTATAGTATTGAATGGAGTAAAAGCTAATTGGCATCAATCTTCATAAGAAACAGGACAAAACCGCTCTAAATTATTGGATGTCACGAATGAAAATGCAAATAGCAGGCCTTAAGATCGGGGTAGCCCACAAATAAAATAAAGCGACTAAATGCTTATCTTCGCCCTTCAAAAAACCACAACGTTATGTTGAGAAAATCCATACTGCTGCTTGCTGCCCTGCTGGTTACAGCGATCAGCCATGCTCAGACAATCAAATCGCCGGATGGGCGGTTAAACCTCACCTTCAGCCTTACCCCCGCCGGAGAACCGACCTATGCTTTAAACATTGGCCACAAACCGGTTATTCTTCCCTCAAAAATGGGGCTCGAGATTAAAGACAAACCCGCCTTTACCAGCGGCTGTGCTGTAAAGCAGATCGACTCAACGCTAGTCAACGAAACATGGAAGCCGGTCTGGGGTGAAGTGAACCAAATCAGAAACAACTACCGGGAGCTTACCATCACCCTGCAACAGCCTGCCATAGCAAACCGCTGGTTTCGCATCGTATTCAGGCTCTTCAACGACGGTATTGGTTTTAGATACGAATTCCCGGAACAGTCAGGCTTACAATATATTACTGTCACCAACGAACGAACCAATTTTCAGCTTACAGGCGACCACATGACCTTCTGGATTCCGGGCGATTACGAATCGCAGGAATATGCATACAGCCATACCAGACTGAGTGCCGTTGACGCAGAGATTGGAAAAAAGGTTTATGAAATCGGGACGCGTACCATCCCGGGTTCCGATTATGTGCAAAGCCCCCTGATGATGAAAACCGATGACGGTTTGTACATCAATATCTTTGAAGCGGCCCTGGTAAACTATCCTGCCATGCACCTTCACATTGATAAAAAAACATTCTGCCTTGAATCAGAACTTGTGCCTGATCCTATAGGCAACATGGCCTACCTTCAGGCATCGTGCAACACCCCCTGGCGAACTGTATTGGTGAGTGATAAGGCTACCGACATTCTGTCCTCCAAAACTATTCTGAACCTCAACGAGCCCTGTAAGATCGTCGATCCTTCATGGATAAAACCCATGAAGTTCGTAGGAATCTGGTGGGACATGCACGTAGGGACGAAGTCGTGGAACTATGCTGATATCAACAACGTAAAACTCGATGAGACCAACTGGAACAAGCTTACTCCCAATGGCCGGCATGGTGCAACAACCGAATACACTAAAAAATACATCGACTTTGCGGCTGCCAATAGCATCGACGGTGTATTGGTCGAAGGTTGGAATATTGGATGGGAAGATTGGGCCGGGAACTATAAAGAAAATGTTTTCGACTTCGTAACCCCTTACCCCGACTTCGATGTGGCCGAAATTCAACGGTATGCCGCTTCAAAAGGGGTAAAAATGATCATGCACCATGAAACCTCAAGTGCCGTCACCAACTACGAACGTAGGATGGATACCGCTTTCCGTTTCATGAAACACTACGGTTACAATGCCGTGAAATCGGGATATGTTGGCAGAATCATTCCCCGTGGTGAAAACCATGACGGTCAATGGATGGTAAATCATTACCTGCGCGCCGTGAAAAAAGCCGCCGGCTACAAAATTATGGTCGATGCCCATGAACCTGTTCGCCCTACCGGGCTCCACCGTACCTGGCCAAATCTTTTAGCTTGTGAGGCTGCCCGTGGCAATGAATTTAATGCCTGGAGCCGGGGCAACCATCCCGAACATGAAACCATCCTCCCTTTCACCCGCCTGATGGGCGGCCCTATGGATTATACTCCCGGCATCTTCCGAATGAAAATGGCGTCGTACGACCCGCAGAAGAAAGATATGATGGTGCATACCACCCTGTCCAAGCAATTGGCCCTCTACCTTACAATGTACAGTCCGATCCAAATGGCTGCCGACCTGATTCAAAACTATGAGGCTCGTCCGGATGCCTTCAGGTTCATCAGAGATGTAGCCGTTGATTGGGACAACAGTTGGTACCTGGAAGCTGAACCTGGCGATTACATCACCGTTGCTCGTAAAGCCAAAGAAAAAGACGAATGGTTTGTAGGAGCCATCACTGATGAAAACGGACGTATGGCTACTGCCCCCCTTAATTTCCTTCCAGCCCAAAAAAAATATGTCGCTACCCTCTACACCGACGCCCCGACGTCTGACTGGAAGACTAACCCTGAAGCCTATACTATCAGCAGTTGTCTGGTGGATGCCGGGACAGTGCTTAAGCTTAAGCTGGCACCCGGCGGAGGTGCAGCTATCAGCATCAAACCCGCCACCGCTGCCGATAAGAAGCTTAAAAAATACAAACCGTAAACGGAAAAGCCCCAAATTAAACCCCCGCCACCGATTTTCCGGTGACGGGGTTTTATTATTTAGTACAGAACCTGCGATGATGGTTACCTCACCCAAACCACCACGCTATTTTAACCCGATAACCTTGGCACTTATAGTCAGACAGACATGCCGGTCAATCGAAATGGTTGCTGCTGAAGATTGATTAACACTGTTTTCAAGCACGATGGCAGCTATCGGAGAAGCAAGTCAACCTCAAACTTTTCAGCAGAAATTTCAATATCCGATTTATTGGTTGTTTCGTATCAAGAAGTTAATAGAATCCGGCGTCTTCACCGTTGGCCTCCGGCTATTTCTGACCTGCGACGGTCATCCTAATCGAAATTCAGGAAACGGCACAGAATTAATCAAAAAAAAGACATCAGTTACATTGTCAATCTCTAAAAATGACAGACCTTTGCCTCAACCGAGGGAAAACCGCCGGAGTTTTGCAAAGTTTATGTAACCAAAAACTGATGGCTGTACTGAATTTCATTCTGTTTCTGATAGCCGGGCTTTTTATGGTGTTGTTCTGGCTTACCCCGTTCTGGTTATTGTACCGGATTTCAGATTTATTCAGGCTTGTATTCTGGCGTCTGGCAGGCTACCGCAAATCAGTAGTCATGCAGAATCTGCATGACTGCTTTCCCGATGAACCAGAGGAGAACCTGAAGAAAATCGAGAAGTCAACCTACCGAAACCTGACAGATATTATCACAGAGGGGATCAAGGGCTTTACCATGACTGACCGACAGTTTATCAAACGTTACCGGCTATCCAACCCCGAGACGATTCAACCTTATTTCGACAGAGGACAAAGCTTTATTGCTGTAACTGCACATTTTAACAATTGGGAATGGGGGGCATCATCGGCCAGCCTTCAGGTGCCATTTAGGGTAGTAGCCTTCTACAAAACCCTCTCAAATCCATATATTGACAACCTGTTACGCCGGACACGCGAACGCCGTGGTACCTCGCTGGTTTCAATTCGGGAAACCAGCCTCACCTTCGAGAAACTTAAAGACACCCCTACGATCTTTCTGATGGCCGCAGATCAGAACCCCGGGAAACCCGACAATGCTATTTGGGTGAAATTCTTAGGACGTGAAACAGCCTTTCTCCATGGACCCGAAAAACATGCCCGGGCAAATAACCTTCCGGTCGTTTATGCCCACATTGTAAGAAAAAAACGCGGCTGGTATGATCTTGTTATTGAACCCATGATAGAAAATCCCAATGAACTCCCTTATGGCGAAATTACCCGCAGATACGCCAGTAAGCTGGAAGAGGAGATAAGAGCGAACCCTGGCAGTTGGCTATGGTCGCACAGACGTTGGAAGCACCGCCGGTCTGAATGATTCTGTAAATCGATTACAATGTAAAAGCCTTTATACTGATTGGTATAAAGGCTTTTCATTTTTCAGCAATGGGAAACGCCTACCCCGCCTTTTCGCCCTGAGGCGCTTTTGCATTGGGCGGATTGGTCCCATGAAGACTGAGCACATAGCTTGCCACCTGCAGAATCTGTTCTTTGGTGAGTTGGTCTTTAAAGGGAGCCATTCCCTTGGCTGGAACACCATTTATTAATACCTCTACTACCTTTTCGATGGAGGAACCATGAATCCAATAATCGTCGGTAAGATTGGGCCCCACAGCATTACCTTCACCCAACATACCGTGGCATGAGTAGCACAGTTTATCATTGAAAATCTTCTTACCTGCATCAAGGCTGGCCTGATCAGTAAGCTGCGTCAGTACAACGACGGTTGTATCAGCACCACTGGCCGCGGCAGAAGCAACCATTTCTGCCTGGTATTCCTCCTCCTGTGTAAGACCCTGTTTGAAGGTGTGGTAATGAACCCAATACAAGGCAGAAAAGAAGACCGTGAGGTAAAGAACATACATAAGCCACCTGGGAGGTGGGTTGTCGAGTTCGCGGATGCCATCGAATTCGTTGGGCATCAGAAGGCCTTTCTCTTTATCGGTAATGGTTACCTCTTCGCCGGGAGGCAAACTGCTTTCCGTTTTATTTCCTTCGTTATTCATGGTGGAGGTTTTTTTCGGTATTAATATCTTGCGTATCCTCATCGAGTAATGGAAAGTTCTTCATCTGATCTACGAAGCCTTTACTAAGCCCCATAACAATGTATATCATTACTGCAAAAAACAACAGGAAAAGAAGCAGAGATCCGATGGCCCAAAGCCCACCCGACTGCGATTGGTCAAAAAGTTGTTGAAAATACTGCATGACTGTTTCTTATATTAAAATTTGCCTTCCTTCCCTTGCGGAGCTTTACCTCCGGACACATTGGTTCCCTTAATTTTCAGAGAGAAGCTATAGACCTGCTGTAATTGTAATTTTGTGAGCAAGTCTTTCCAGGCTTGCATTCCCTTGGAGGGAACCCCATTATGGATTGTAAGGTAAACAGAATCAGGAGACCCACCATGTATCCAGTAATTATCAGTCAGGTTAGGCCCGATCGCATTTCCTTCACCTGAAGCACCATGACAGGCAGCGCAATTG
>Ga0154554_1075_pt1 | contig 16253 bp, 4 predicted proteins | sample RifGroF2_FD_105697 | JGI IMG/M metagenome (GOLD analysis project Ga0154554, IMG submission 105697) | Bacteroidetes bacterium GWF2_43_11 | reverse complement strand
AAAGCTCATCCCGGCTGCTGCCCAGACCATGGCAACCAATCCTTCGGCCACCATGGCTCCATAGAAAACCCTGCGACCCAAACTTTCGTTGGTAATACACCTTGCCATCAGTGGAGCCTGGGTCGAATGAAAACCGCTAATTGCACCGCAGGCTACCGTAATGAACAACATCGGGAAAATGGGGGAAGCTGTTGCATTTGATTTCATATTAATTAAGCCATTGGGAAATAATTCGGGCATCGCCATTATTTTCCCGGATGTAAAAAGGGTGATGATAACCCCGACGGCCATAAACAGGAGCGCTACTCCAAAGAAGGGATATATACGTCCAATAATTTGGTCGACTGGTAATAGTGTTGCAAGAATATAATAGATCACGATGATAATTCCCCAAAACAACAATCCCATCCAATGATATGAACTTTGTGTCATACCTGACAGAATCTCAGCAGGTCCGGTTACGAAAACAGCACCTACAAAAATCATCAGAATTACCGTGAAGAGTCGCATGAATTGCTTGGTTCCGTTACCCAGATAAGTGCCGACAACTTCTCCGATGCTCCCTCCGTTGTGCCTTACTGATAGCATGCCGCTAAAGTAATCATGAACAGCACCTCCGAAGATGGTGCCAACAGCAATCCAAATAAAAACAACAGGGCCATACACGGCACCCATGACGGCGCCAAAGATTGGTCCGAGACCTGCAATGTTTAAAAACTGAATTAAAAATATCTTACCCCATTTGAGCGGGATAAAATCTACGCCATCGGGTGTGGCAATAGCTGGTGTTGCACGACGGGAGTCAACGCCAAATACCCGTTCAATGATTTTGCCATATATGAGGTAGCCGGCGATCAGCAATACAACCCCTGCAAGGAAAGTAATCATGTCAGATTATAGTTTATAAAACATTTTGAAGCAAAGGTACTGGAAAGGATCGGAAAACAAGGCTGGTAGCGGGGAAAAATGGTTTTATTGAGATAGAGAAAGCAGGAAGGTTTAATGCATTAAGAAGCACCACAGGCTCAAACACCGATGAGCAGACAAGAATAGGTTAAATATCTCTCAAATCGTTAATCCTATAGAGATGACCTATTGAGTTATGTTCGAATCGTGACAGAATCCTTATCTTTGTAATATGGTAAATCCGATAATAATAGTATTTATACGGTTGATAGTAAGGCGTTCATGTTTTTTATTCATTGACCTTAACCGTTATTTAAAATCAGGTTCGCACCTGCACAGTATATGTTTTCCGAAGAGTAAAGTACGGCGACCGTTTGGATCTGGTATTATTCAACTGGTAAGTTAGTCGTATGGTGAAAAAGAAATACTATGTAGTTTGGGAAGGAATACGACCTGGAATTTACGACTCTTGGGAGGCTTGCCGTCGACAGGTCGATGGAATAGAAGGCGCGCGCTATAAATCGTTCGATACTTTCGAACAGGCTACAAAAGCTATGATGAGCGATTACCGTGATTACATCGGGAAAAACGCTGTTAATGCAAAGCCAAAAGTAGTTTTTCAGTTTAATACGCCGGGGCAGCCTGTAGCACCTGCGTTGTGTGTTGATGCAGCGTGTAGTGGAAACCCCGGGGATATGGAGTACCGTTGCGTGCATATACCCTCCGGACAGGAAATATTCCGTCAGGGACCTTATAAGATGGCCACAAACAACATTGGGGAGTATCTTGCCCTTGTTCATGCATTGTCGCTGCAGCATCAGCAAGGGATCGATCTGCCTGTTTATACTGATTCGGTGAATGCCATGAAATGGATTACTGCCGGGAAAGCCCGAACCAAGCTTATACCAACTCACCAAAACCGACCTGTATTCGATTTGCTTGAACGGGCCGAGCGTTGGTTAATGAGCCACCAGTCGGGGATTCAAATCTTAAAATGGAACACCGAAGCCTGGGGTGAAATTCCGGCAGACTTCGGACGAAAATAAAATCATTAAATAGCAAATAAATCACCATTCAGATTCTGTTATGATCACACAACAACTTATTAATCCGAAGAGCATCGTTGTTATAGGTGCTTCCAATGATGTAACAAAACCAGGAGGAAAGCTTCTGAAAAACCTGATCGATCATCAATTCGCCGGAAAGCTTTACGTTAGTAACCCAAAGGAAGATGAGATTCAGGGGGTAAAGAGTTACCGTAACCTCAACGATCTGCCGCAGACGGATCTGGCTATTCTTGCCATCGCGGCAAAATATTGCCCCGATACTGTTAATCTGCTCGCCCGGCACAAAGGCACCCGTGCGTTTATTATCCTGTCGGCAGGATTCCATGAAGAGAACGAAGAAGGGGCAGAGCTTGAACGCCGAATCGTTGCTACGATAGAGGAAACCGGAGGTTGTCTGATTGGACCCAACTGTATTGGTGTGATGAATCCAAACTATACCGGCGTATTTACGCTTCCAATTCCTAAACTGGTACCTCATGGAGTTGATTTTATAACAGGATCGGGTGCTACTGCAGTGTTTATTCTTGAAAACGCTGTTCTTCGTGGCCTAAACTTTTCTTCTGTCTTCTCCGTTGGTAACAGTGCCCAGTTAGGCGTTGAAGAGGTGCTTGAATACCTTGATAAGACCTTTGATCCGAAAATCTCCTCAAGAGTAAAGCTGCTTTATGTAGAGAGCATCAGTAATCCCGCAAAATTACTGAAGCATTCTACCTCTTTGATTAGGAAGGGGTGTCATATTGCTGCTGTAAAATCGGGTGGCTCTGAAGCCGGAAGCAGAGCAGCTTCGTCGCATACCGGTGCATTGGCCAGCAGTGATGTAGCTGTTGATGCGCTGTTCCGTAAGGCAGGTATTGTCAGGTGTTATGGTCGTGAGGAATTAGTCACTGTAGCGGGCATATTCATGCACAAGGAGCTTAAAGGGAACAGAATAGCTATTATCACTCACGCCGGCGGTCCTGCTGTAATGCTTACCGACGCTCTCTCTAATGGAGGGATGAAGGTGCCTCCGGTCAAAGGTCCAAAAGCAGATGAACTTCTCAAATTATTGTTTCCCGGGTCATCGGTGGCTAATCCAATTGATTTTCTGGCTACCGGAACAGCAGAACAGTTAGGTCATATAATCGACTATTGTGACAGGGACTTTGAAGAAGTTGACGGGATGGCAGTCATTTTTGGTAGCCCCGGACTCTTCGAGGTGTATGATGTTTACAAAGTGCTCCATGAAAAGATGCTGACCAGTCATAAGCCAATTTACCCAATTCTTCCTTCATTGGTTAATGTTAAAAGTGAAATCGAATACTTTCTGGGGTTGGGAAGGATTAATTTCCCTGATGAAGTGGCGTTTGGTAATGCACTATGTAAAGTATGGCATACTCCGGCTCCCCAGCCTGAAGGATATGAATATCCGAAGGGTTTCAGACCTGACGTTATCAGATCAATTATCGAAGAAGTGAAAGAAGGTTACCTTTCACCCGATCATGTTCAGGCTTTACTCGATGCAGCCGGTATCGACAGGGCAGGGGAGGCTGTGGTAACCTCTGCTGCTGATGCTGTTGCTTCTGCCAAATCTCTCGGCATGCCTGTCGTAATGAAAGTGGTAGGGCCGGTTCACAAGTCAGATGTAGGGGGTGTGGTACTGAATGTCTCCTCTGAAGAGCAGGTGGCAGATGAATTCAAAAGACTGATAACGATTAAGGATACCACCGCGGTGCTGATTCAGCCGATGCTGAGCGGTATTGAATTGTTTGCAGGAGCCATGGCTGAGCCTAAGTTCGGACATACAATTTTATGTGGGATGGGAGGTATTTTCATTGAAGTATTGAAAGATGTTACAGCAGGTTTGGCTCCTATTGGTAAACCTGAGGCGCTTGATATGATTGCAAAGCTAAAAAGCGCTAAGATATTTGAGGGAGTAAGGGGGCAGGCAGGTGTTAGCGTCGACCTTTTTGCTGAAAGCATTATCAGGCTTTCGTTGCTGGTTGTCGTTGCCCCTGAGATTGCAGAAATGGATCTTAACCCGTTGTTAGGCTCGGTCAATCGGGTTGTTACTGTTGATGCAAGGATCAGGATCAGAAGGTAACCAGTTCAATTTAATTAAAGCAAGAACTGCTACTCACCTTGGTGAGTAACAGTTCTTGCTTTATCATGGCTTCTTATTCGGGGAGCCTTTCATCAACCACCTTTATCAGTAATGATTTTAAATCGTCGAAATCATAGTAGGCTTCAAAACCTGTACGGTCAATAATAAAGTATTTATTCTGTCGGGAACTAAAGCAGTAGATCTCTTCATCCGACTGACCAATAATAAGGCTATCGGGCCATTTACGTGAAAAAGAACTCATGGCCATTTTTTTGTTAACCTCCATGATGCTTCTTGGCCTGAAATCGGGGTCATGGACATTGTCGGCATCGCACGGCCATATTTCAATTCCATTATAAAATATCCCATCGGCTATTTTTAATAATTTCTTAAGCTCTTCGGGCATTTCGGGGAACCCTGTGCGTTGCATTTTGCTGCTTACAGCAGCGATTTCAGCGGAGGATGCTGGTTTTCCCAGCAGTGATCCATTGGTTTTTTTTAGTTTCTCTACAATTGTTTTCATTTTCTGAAAAATGAGATTAAACAATACACTCCGGAAGGGAATGCATGAAAGAGGGGGTTAAATCGATGGATAATTAAAAGAGGCGTGAATAGAATAAAATGTAAAAGGAGGAAGCCACTCAGTGGTTTCTAATTTGATTTTGAATGCCTTGCCGGCTATGGGCTGATGATGATGGCAGGAATTCCAGGCAAAATATACGGGCTGAATCATGTCAGTCGGTCGTTTCTTTTTACTTACGCCACGAAAATAGATATAAAAATGTTTTTAATGCAACAATTTGTCGTTTTTGGATAAAAAAAAACTCCGGCGAACCGGAGTTTTTCCATGAGAAGCATCTTTTATCTCATCAGCATGACTGAACCTGTTTCGGTTTGTTCAATACCAGGTGATATGAGTCCATTACCTCTGTATACAATTTTCCAGATATAGACGCCTGACGGGCAGTCGTTGCCTTTAGTATCTTTTCCATCCCAACCCTCGAACAGGTCGTCGGATTCAAATACGAGGGCCCCGTTACGGCTAAACACATACATGTGGAATTTAATAGTTTCATCACTCGATCTGGCTTTTAGTACTTCATTCAAGCCATCCGAATTGGGGGAGAAAGCTGTAGGCATGTGAATAAATCCACCACACAACTGAACCCTGATGGTATCTGTCACAGCACAGGCGTCGTTTGATACGGTAACCCAATAGAGTCCGTTTTCTTCAACCTTATAATATCTGCGTGGTGAACCATCCTGCCACTCGTAGCTATCAACACCATCACTGGAACCAGCATCAAGCATGACAGGTTCACAGGTGAACAGGTAACGATCAGGACCCAGATTGACATAAGGTGTTGTACGTACCGTTACCGATACTCTGAGTGAATCAACACAACCTTCAGGACTTGTCCCGGTAATGAGATAACTCGTGGTAGACCAAGGCGAAGCTGTCACTATATTTCCTGTTGAATCGCTTAAACCGGTGGCAGGGCTCCAGCTATAGCTGAATGCGCCATCTGCAATAAATGTGAAGAGGGAATCGCGGCAGATTAACGGGTTAGTGTCATTCACTGTAATGACAGGTAACGGATTGATGATCAGAACTAGTGTGTCTGAATACGGCCCACAGGGAGCATCTCCAATAACTGTCATAATCAGATTGACGGTATCACGTATGACGATATCCCCCGAACCTTGACGGTAAATGGGATTCAGAACCGTTGGATCAACGAATGACCCGGTACCATCTGATGTCCAGTATACCGATGTATAGTTCGTGGCGGTTGCATCAGTTACATGATAGTCGGCTTTTTCGCAAACCGAATCCATTGTACCGGCGAATAATTCAGGATGAGGAACTACGGTAACGATGATGGAATTACATTCTGTGATACCGCATACGTTTTCATACCGGGCGAAATAGGTTGTAGTAACAGTAGGAGGATTGATCCAAAGCGGATTACCTGTTCCTATCTCTGGCCCGCCGCACGATCCTTCATACCAGCGCAACGTATCGCCATTTCCACCTACACCACCCAGCATAATCTGGAATCCATAGTCAGAACATATGTTATTGGTATCAACCAGCAGTACTGATGGAACAACTGCTTCGTTTACATTGATCCTGATTGAATCCCACTCAGAAACGCCGCAGATGTTTTCCCAGCGTACATAGTAGATAGTAGTGGTGTCAGGTGCAAAGATATTGAGAGGATAGCCGGTACCGATGTTAGTATAAGTGCCAGCATCGCTGGTGTACCATTTCAACTGATCTCCCTGCCCGCCATGTGCAAACAGTGTGATGTCCTCAACAGTTCCCCGACAGAAGTTATTAGTGTCGACTTCTACCAGAATAACCGGTTCGGGATTGTTGACAAGAATGTCGATTTGAGCGCATTCAGAAGCACTGCATGAGTTTTCCCAACGAACGAAGTAACTGGTAGTAAATAATGGTGCAGGAATGGTTAATGGATTACCTGTTCCGGCTTCAATACCTTCGCAGTTGGCAAAGAACCAACGAAGTGTTTCACCCTGGCCGCTGATCGTGTCACCATAACCTCCGATGGCAGTCAGCGTGACCATTGAAACGGCACCCTGACAGAAGTTATTGGTGTCAACAGTTACGGTTAACGGTGCTACAGCCTGAGGAATAACAACAACTGTTACGGAATCACATTCAGTGACCTCGCAACTGTTCTCCCATCGTGCAACGTATGTTGTCGTAATTTCAGGTGAAGGCAATGTCAGGGTATATCCAGTACCAATAGGTGTTCCTCCGCAAGTTCCCTTAAACCAGTTGAGCACATCACCCGAACCTCCCTGTGCTGTCAGGGTAATCAATCCGGCATCATTAAAGCAAATAACAGGTTTGTTGGTAAGCAGGGTATCAACCGGTAGTGGAATGTTTACCTTAACTTCGATAGAATCGCATGATGTTTCACCGCATTGGCTTGCCCAACGGGCGAAGTACCATGTGTTGGTGTCGGGGGCCTGAATACGTATTTCTGTACCTGTACCAATGACTGCTGTCCCGCAGGCATCCTGATACCAATTGAGTGTATCGCCTGCTCCGCCATATGCGTGTAGTTTGATAATGCCATTGTATGAGCGACAGAAGTTGTTGGTATCTACAGTGAGGCTATCGATAGGCAAAGGTTGCGGGAAGACAGTCACCTGCACAGATGCACATGCCGATACTCCGCAATTGCTTTCCCAGCGTCCATAATACTTTGTCGTCTCGACAGGTGCATTAATCAGCAGGCTTGTGCCTGTACCAATTGAGTCACCGCCACAGCTTTCGGTATACCATACTACATCTTCACCTTCGCCGCCATGGGCGGTCAGGGTCAGTGTGGCGACAGCACCAGCACAGTACTCGTTTTCGTTAGAGGTTACGCTGTCGGGGGCAACAGGCGTCGGCCATACAGTAACTGTTACCTGCTGGCATGGAGTGCTGTCACATGAATTCTTCCAGCGACCAAAATAGGTAGTGGTAATGGTAGGTGCAATCACCTCGAGTGCTTGTCCTGTGCCGATCAGTGTATCGCTGCATACGCCACGGAACCATTCAAACTCACTGCCAAGCCCGCCGTGGTAAGAGAGGATGATCGATGATTGTGATCCTGAACAGAAACTTCGCTTATTAACTGAAACCGAATCAGCAATAATCGGTTGGGGTAATACGGTTACCGTGATACTCTTGCAGGTCGATTCGCCACAGATGTTTGTCCATTTGGCAAAATAGGTGGTTGTGACAGCAGGAGCAGGTGTGATAAACGGATTACCTGTACCTGCATAAACACCACCACAACTACCTGTGTACCATTTTAATTCCACCCCATGTCCGCCTTCAGCACTTAGAGCAATGTCGGTTACCGATCCGGCACAGAAATTATCTTCGTCAACTGTAAGGGTTAGTGGTGCAACAGGTACAAATAAAACGTTAACTCTGATTGAATCACAAAGTGAAACGCCACACTCATTTTCCCAACGGGCATAATACCATGTAGTGTCGTTTGGTGCACCAATTGTAATTTGTGTGCCTGTTCCAACAGGGTTGGTACCACATGCACCACGATACCATTTCAATATAGTCCCTGATCCGCCTGTTGCGGTAAATGTGAGCGCATTCACCGAGTTAAGGCAGTAATCGTTATTGCTTACAGCCAGACTGGTAGGTGGTTCAGGTAATGGTTTCACAATAGTGGTCATGATCATAGAATCGGCGCAGCCATTCGGGCCTGAAAAGACGTATTTGATTGTATAAGGACCACCTACACCGGCTGCTGAAGGACTCCAGATGGCATAACCAAGTCCGGAATCGGTAAGGCCTGGTGTAGGACCATAGAAGGTGCCGTAACCCATGTGATTGCCCAGCAGAACAGCATCGGTAGCATTTACACAATACTCCGGTAACAGTCCTGAGAAACTAACAACAGGTGTCGGATGAACAGTTACCGTATAGGCAGTATCATTGGAGCACATCCCTGGTGTATTCAGTGTGTAATGAATTTGGAAAGGAACCCCGGGTGTGGGAATGCCTGGGTCAAAGAGAGCCTTTCCAATACCAAGATCGGTGACTCCCGGACCACTGAAGCTTCCAAATGGATAATGGTTACCGGTAATTGTATCAACAGCATCTGATTCACAATAGTCAGAGAACAGGTTCGTGATCAGCAATTGTGGCTTCGGTAATACTGTGGTCTGCATTGTCGTATCGCTCTGGCAGGCATTGCCATCGATAAAGGTATAGGTGATATCATAAGGACCACCAACACCTGCGATCGAGGGGATAAATTTTGCCTTACCATTGCCAAGATCAACCAAGGCATTGGCAGGTCCTCCACTGAAGGTGAAATGCCCATTGGGCTGATGGTTCCCTTCAATGATGGTGAACGGAGCATTTACACAGTAGGACGTGTCAAGGTTGGAGATGCTAACTACCGGCAGCGGATTTACCGTCACTGATTTCGTCCGTGTGCTTGTACAACCATTGTTGTCGAGGTAACTGTATGTTATTTGATATGTACCAGGGCCGGCAATAAAGGGCTCAAAGGTAGCTGTGCCATTTGCCAGATCAACTAGTGCCGGTGTGGCCGGATCAATGGTAAAGGTTCCGAAAGGTCTCTTAGTGCCAACCAATGTGGCGATTGTTCCTTCACTGGCGCAGTAGTATGGGTTGAGACCCGTGAAATTCACCGTTTCGATGCTTCTGACGATGGTTGTCATTTGAGCAGTAGCAGTACAGGTGTTGCCATCAGTGTAGGTGTAGGTGATCGTGTAAGGGCCACCAGGACCTGCAAGTGAAGGTACGAAGAAGGCAGTACCATTCCCATTATCCACAATGCCTGAGCCTGAGAAATTCCCTAAAGGTGCTAGATCACCGATCAGGGTATCCTGAACGCCGTTGGCGCAATACTCCGGCTCGAGGCCGGTAAATGAAACCACCGGTAAAGCATTGACAGTTACCTGCTGTGTCTGTGAGTTTGTGCATCCTGTTATAGTATTGGTATACTCATAGGTGATATCATAAGGTCCGCCAACTGTAGCAATACCTGGATTGAAAGTTGCTCTGCCCAGTCCGATGTTGGTAATACCAGCACCAGTAAATGTACCATCAGGCTGTTGATTACCTGTTAAGGTTATTGGCATAGCATCGACACAGTATTCAGGCATTAAACCACTGAAGTAAACAACTGGGAGCGGCTTAATGACTACTACACGCGTGGTGTCACTTATGCATCCATTAGCATTGGAATAACTGTAGACTATTGTATGTGAGCCTACACCAAGTAGAGCAGGGTTCAGCGTGGCTGTCCCGTTGTTGTTATCGACAAACCCTGTTGAAGGACCTGTGAAATTACCAGCCGGTTCTTTGTTTCCATGGATAGTAATTTCACCATCATTCAGACAGTAGCTATCGCCAAGCCCTAGAATATTTACAAAATCAGTTCCGAATACCGTAACAGAAACCGTGGTATCGGCCAGGCAATTATTGCCGGTGATATATGCGTAAGTAATATTATGGGTTCCTATTCCTGCAGCCGAAGGCGAGAACCATGCAGTTCCATTGCCTAAGGAACTCACACCCGGACCGGAGAACAATCCCTGCCCGGCGATACTGCCGCTGATTAGAACGGCGGGATCGTTTTTGCAATAGGTGCTGTTCAGGTTCTGTATGAACACGGTAGGAACATCGTAAACTGTGATCGTCGTGAAGGCGCAAAGTGAATTGCCACATGTTGATTCCCAGCGGGCATAATAAGTAGTTGTAACATCCGGAACATTGTTTCCTGTCAGTGTAAGCGGATTACCATATCCAACTTCGGTGAGGCCGCAACTGCCAGTATACCATCTCAAGGTATCACCATTACCTCCATTTGCAGTAAGCACAAGAGTAGGTAAAGTATTTTTACAGAAATTGTTGGCGCTGCTACTGATTAAAGTCGGGGCTGGAGGTTCGCCTGTAACTGTAATAGTAACAGAAGCGCATTCAGATTTTCCACAACTACTCACCCAATAGGCATAATAGGTCGTTGTAACTGTTGGCGGATTGATGAGCACAGGGTTTACACCAGGCTCATATACAGGGGCATTACAATTGCCGATACCCCATCTGAGCTGATCGCCCGAGCCACCAACGGCTGTAAGTGTGATAGGCTGACTGTAACCTGAACAGATATTTGTGATGCTTGCAATGACTTCTGTTGGTGCCACGGCCAACGGATTAACAATTACCTGTGCTGAGTCACAATCCGAATTGCCGCAAACCGATTCCCAACGGGCATAATACCATGTGTCGACAGCAGGTACCGGTATATCAGTGGCAGGGGTTCCTGTTTCTATTTCAGTTACACCGCAACCACCGGTATACCATTTTAGAATTTCACCTGAACCCCCATTAGCTGTCAGGGTTATGAAATCTGATCCTTCACAAACTACGGCAGGTGTTACCGTTACCGATACCGGTTTAACTGCATCGGGAATTACATTCACAGTGACTGATGCACATGCGGAACTTCCACAGGCATTCTTCCAAAGTGCGTAATATGTTGTGGTAATAGTGGGGGGAGCTAAAGTGAGGTTGTTATCAATACCCACGGGAGTGCCTGTACATGAGCCACTGTACCACATCAGGGTGTCGCCCGATCCGCCCATAGCGGTCAGTATAATGTTTCCTGTTTCCGTCGAACAGATATAATCTTTATTCGCACTGGCTGAAAGCGGGGCTTCAGGGGGAGCAAACTGATACGTGATAACGAACGAGGTGTCTTTTTCACACCCTTTGGCGTCGTCCATATTAAGCCAGTAGGTTCCTTCCGGAATGTTGGCGATATCTTCGGTTATAGCAGTGTTCGACCAGTCGAAGGTAAATGGCAGGGTGCCACCACCGACAGTAATGTCGATGGCTCCATTGGTCTCACCAAAACAATTAACCTGAGTAATTTCCGGAGCAGTGTATACTTCTTCCTGAGTGAGCAGGGCGTTGAAGGCTTCATCCTGCCCGGCACTGGTTACTGTAGTGGTGCCAAAGGAAGCAGTTTGGGTGAAAGAACCACCAACCTTGAGGTCTTTATTGGGCAATAGGGCAATGGCCATGGCCGAATCGGCACCTGTCCCACCTGCCTGTTGCGACCAGACAAGCTCACCGGTTGTATTGTATTTCACCACCACGATATCATTCTCTCCTAAGCTGTGCAGGGTCTTCCTTCCAATTGTCACCTGATCACGGAAATGACCGGCAACATAAGCGTTGCCCAAGGCATCAACTACCAGCGATTTCCCGGCGTCATGTTGAGTGCCTCCGACATTGCGAACCCATAAGGGATTACCAGCCGGGGTATATTTAGCCAGCGCTATATCGCGTCCACCGTGGGAGGTGACATTTATAGCTCCGAATGTTGCTGTACCCTGAACTGATCCTGCGAGGTAAATGTTAGAATTATAGTCGGTTTTAACAGCAGTTGCATTATCAGCAAGGGTGCCTCCGGCACGTTTTACCCATAACTGGTTACCCAGTGTATTGTATTTTGCGATGAACATGTCGGTAGCACCGGCAGAGGCGATGCTGGCGGATCCAAAGGTTGCTGTATTTTGGAACTTACCTGCAACAATAACATTGCGTGCTACATCCAGGGTAATACCCTGACCAAAGTCTTCTGAGGTTCCCCCTGCACTCTTTATCCATTGCAGATCACCTTCAGGGTTGTATTTGGCGGTGAAGATGTCATCGCCACCAGCACTGACCAATGTCTGACTTCCAAAAGTGCCAATTCCCTGATAGGAACCTGTTATGTATGTATAGCCACGTTCATCAGCTTGAACGGCATTTGCTTTATCATCGAAGAAACCCCCGCTATTGCGTACCCATATCAGGTTACCTGTAGGGTCATACTTCGCCAGGAAGGCATCGTGATTACCGTGAGCATTTACCTGCGTGGTTCCAAAGAAGGCCATCTCTTCAAAACTTCCGGTCACATAGATGTAACCTGAGCTATCGACAGAAATACCGGTTCCGTAATCGTTGAGGGTGCCGCCAGCCTGACGGATCCATAACAAAGCACCTGTAGCATCATAGCGTGCTACAAACATGTCTTCGTCGCCAAAGCTTACCATGTTGGCGAACCCGAAGGTGGCATTACTGCTGAAACTGCCGGTTACATATGTATTACCCTGTTGGTCGGTTGTCATGGCTCTTACGCGATCCATAGCAGGACCACCACCGCGAACGGCAGTAGCCCAGAATGTGGTATCATGGTAAAAACCAAATTCATTGGGTTGGCCGATGCCAATGGTAGCACGTGCACGACAATTATTCTGATCAGTAATATAGATTGTATAAAGTCCTTCATCTAATCCGGTAATGTCTTCGGTAGTAGCACCGGTTGACCAGCGGAAGGTGAATGGTGCCTGCCCGTTGAGTACGGTCAGATCAATAGCACCATTGATTGCCCCTGCACAACTGATATTTGTTGTGGCCGCATTGACAGCAATGTTTTGAATCACGTTGAGTGAGGCAGGATTGGAAGTTACAGCGCCGCAATACTGACTGGTTACAACACAATAATAGGTGCCTGCGTCGCTCATCGAGAGACGATTGATGCTATAGGTCGTTTCTGTAGCTCCCGGAATGGCAATATTGTTATGGTACCATTGGAATGACAGCAGATCACCGGCAGGCGTTATACTGAAAGATACTGTATCTTCCTCGCAACGGGTCCTGCTGACTGGATGGGAAACTACATCCGGCAACCGATATACTGTAAGGATAGCCGGATTACTCATAGCATCTTCGCACGTGTTCCAGATAAAGCATTCATAAGTCCCCCCATCAGCAACAACAGCACTGGTTATTTCATAAACCGGATTATTGGCTCCGGGAATTGCAGCACCATTCTTGTACCATTGATAATTAAGCGAATCACCTGTAGCAATTACCTCGAAAGTGATAAGCTCTGTTTCGCAACGTATCTGTGTGAGCGGTTGCGTAACAATAACAGGATCACGGTTAATGGTGACAGCAGCCTGATTTGAAGCAGTTATCCCGCAGGAATTGGTGAGCCAGCATGAATAGTTCCCCGTCTGACTATATTGAAGATTGTTGAGTACAAGTGTGTTGGTGGTGGCTCCGGGAATATCAATTCCTTCGAGCTTCCACTGATAGGCGATGTTGTCGCCAATAGCCTGGATCTCCAACATCACGTTGGCGCCATCGCATGTGGATATGCCTATTGGCTGCAAAGTAATGATTGGCTTGGTGTTCACATAAATGCTGGCCATCTGACTGATATCTTCACCACAGTTATTGTAAGCCCTTACAATATAAGTGCCGTTATCGGCCAGCGTGAGTGGTGTAAATCTAAGGTATGGATTTACAGAATCGGGGAGGATCACCCCATTTTTCCGCCATTCATATTTAATAGAGTCTCCGGTTGCAATAATGCTGAGTACTTTGCTATCAACCGTACAGAAATTACCACCTATTACCTGATCTGAAACTATGGTGGGAGGAATGTTCAGCGTAATGGATGCCGTTTGTGAGTCAAACCCTGCCGTGTTACATGTATTCCAGATGTGTACCTTGTAGGTTGCCATATCAGTTGGCACAATGGGGTTGAATATCAGTGAGGCAGAATTGGAATTCGGGATTGGGTTGCCGTTTCTGTACCACTGGTAATTCAATGAATCACCGGTAAGTATCACTTTCATTTCTTCCACAACACCGGGACAAGTGCTGATATCGTTGGGCTGGGTTACCATCACGGGTACAAGGTTGACTGTGAGATCTGCTGATTGGGTCATGAGAACATCGCAGTTGTTTGAAAGCTCACAGCTATAGGTGGCAACATCAGCTAAGGTTACCGGGAAAATGGTTAATGTCTGTGCAGTTTTACCGGGTATGGGATTCCCATTCTTGTACCATTGGAAATTTGGAAGAGCTGAACCCTGGGCATTAATACCAACATCAAATACTGCAGTATTTCCAAGACAACTTGATACATCTTTCGGATTTCTGATTACGGTGGGGTCGATATTTGCGAACAGATTAACTGTCTGGCTTGTAGCCGGGGCGCAATTGTTATGAATATCAACCCTGTAGTTACCTATATCTGAAAGTTGAATGGGAGTGAAGGCAAGTGTTGTTGAAGTCGCACCCGGAATGGCAATGTTATTTTTAAACCATTGGTAATAAAGTGAATCGCCAGTAGCAACTACAGTCATCAGGTTATTATCTCCCACGCAGGTTAACAGGTTTTGGGGCTGGGTAGTAATCACCGGGGCAACGTTGATATTGAGATTAGCAACAGCTGATGTAAGGTTACCGCAGGTGTTCCAAATATAACATGTATAATCAGCAGTATCAGCATAACCAACAACCGGGAATACCAACGAACTACCATTCTGTCCAACCATCAATACTCCATTTTTACGCCACTGATAAAACAGAGAATCTCCGGTTGCTGTAACACTGAAGGTTACAGGGTCACCAGGGCATACCGATACATCATCAGGCTGATCAGTAATGACAGGTGCAATGTTCACCGTGACATCAACAGGATTTACAGGTGGATTACCGCAGGTATTGTAAACTTCTACATCGTAGCTTCCAGTATTGGCCAAGGTCACCGGGGTTAGAGCATAAGTTGGGTCTGTTGCTCCGGGAATCAGATTGGTGTTATGGTACCATTGATAATATAAGCTATCACCGGTAACAGATATGCTTAAAACCTCATTATTGCCAAGACAGGTTGAAATATCTCTTGGAGCTGAAATGACAACAGGGGGAATGTTTATATTGAGATTAGCAACACGGGTGGTGTCATCACCACAGGTATTGGTTATAATACAATAGTAATCAGCTGTATCAGAATAAGAAACAGGTGAAAATACCAGGGTTGGCTGAGTCTTACCGGGAAATAATATTCCATTTTTATACCATTGGTAATTGAGCGAGTCACCAGAAACCACTGTACTGAATACCACAGATTGTCCGGGGCATGTAGAAATGTTGTTTGGTTCTGTAATAACTACAGGAACTAGATTAACTGTGACGACAGCAGGGGGAGTTGTAACATTACCGCAGGTGTTTAAGATATTACAGGTAATAGAACCTATGTTAGATAAAGTAACCGGATTGATATTAAGGCTTGGTCCCGTAGCACCAGGAATCGGATTACCATTACGTCTCCATTGATAAAACAAACTATCACCCGTTACCAAAGTATTGAGCGTTATACTTGCTCCGAGGCAGGTTGAAATATCATTTGGCCAACTGACAATGACAGGTGGGATATTGATATTCAGATTTACCAGACGGGAAGTGTCATCCTCGCATGTATTAGTCACTACACAGTAATAATCTGCTGTATCAGCATAGGTTACTATCGGGAAGGTTAATACTGGCTGAGTCTGCCCAGGTATGACCACACCATTTTTATACCATTGATAATTTAGCGAATCACCTGTTGCAACCACTACGAATTGTTGCATTGTTACTCCAGGGCAGGTTGAAATGCTATCCGGCTCAGTAATGATCGCGGGATACCGGTTAATATTGAGATCAGCAGAGAGGCTTGTTACGGTATCGCAACCATTGGGTACAATTATTCTACATGTATAGGCACCCGTGTCAGCATATTGGGCATTTGGAATGACCAGTGTATTGGAATTTGTACCTACAGGGGTTGTGT
>Ga0154554_1041_pt1 | contig 26097 bp, 21 predicted proteins | sample RifGroF2_FD_105697 | JGI IMG/M metagenome (GOLD analysis project Ga0154554, IMG submission 105697) | Bacteroidetes bacterium GWF2_43_11 | reverse complement strand
AATGAACGGACATTGAACAGAAATTCTTAAAAATTGCAATTTTTACTGTTCATTGAACGAAGTATGAACGGTAATGCAAAAATCAACCACCAGGAACGAAAACCGTTAGTTTTCCATTTGATGAAATAAGTTATTGGCATATTGACGTTTACGCCCGATATTCTGAGGATTAGTCACCTTACCGGGTTTAAAGTTTTGATGAGAATCAGATTATTCAATGAACAGTTCGAACAGTTTTTCGCCTTTTGCCCACGAATTGCCTGAGGAGGATCGAGGCCGGTGAATACCAAAAAGCCGGTCTCAGAAATTCACTCAGTTATTCACCCAAAAAAATTAAAAAAATGGGTAAAATTAAAAGAGGCATCCTCGGGGGTGTCAGCGGAAAAGTCGGCAGCGTGATCGGCGCTACCTGGAAGGAGATTGATTACCTACGGAGTCTCCCCGCATCTTACACCGATGCAAAAACTGAATCTCAGCTCGCGCAGCGGTTCAAATTCTCAACGGTGTTAAAATTCCTGCAGCCGATTACCGCGTTTCTGCGGGTTGGTTACAAGGGGCTCGCCACGAAAATGACAGCCTTTAATGCCGCCGTTTCGTTCAACTACCACAACGCGTTGATGGGCACATCACCCAACTTCGACATTGACTACACGAAGGCTGCTGTCAGCCGGGGCAATCTGCAGGGAGCCATCAACCCGTCGATTACCTCAACAACACCAGGAACCATCGTGGTTTCCTGGGACGCCGGGGTTCCACAGGGGCAGGCTTCGCTCAACGACACCACCCTGGTGGTATTGTACAATGCCACCCAGAAAGAGTCGGTCTACCTGTTCAATGCCGGTATCCGTGGCGATGAAACCGTGATCATCGAAGTCCCTGCCAACTACTCGGGCGACGAAGTACACGGCTACATCTCCTTTGCCGCCTACGGTTCGGTTGTCGGTTCACAGGCTAAGAATGGCATCTCCAACAGTGCCTACGCCGGAATGATCACCGTTGCCTGACGGTATGCCGGTAATGTTTCTAATGAAAGGCCTCCCGTGAGGGGGGCTTTTCTGGTGTCAACGAATGAATGTTGAAAGAAAAGTTAATTACCTTATCAATATAAAAAACTCGCAACTATAAAGAGATGTTGTGAAGCCATTCTTCTGGATCCGGGAAGCACCACCGGTACACCAATCAATGCCGTATTCCGCCTCACAGCAGTCTGCCTACAAGCAATAATCGCTACCACGCCCCATGATCTTAACGCGGCGTTTTCATTTATGCAAGTTTTCTGTAATGATTATCAAATACACATTTAAGTGATTTGATCGTGTATATGACGATGGCATTGGCCTCTTTTGCCGATGGCAATCGGGAGATGGCTGTGGGGAAAGACTTTTACATTAATTTCTCTCACTGATGTTTGGTGAAAGATGCTGGTGAAAAATGGCAGGATGGATTTCGTAAGGGAACAATTAGAGCATCGTCCGGCAAATAAACTCAGCGGCTTTACCGTCGCCGAATATTTCAGGGAATATTTGTGGCGGGTTAAGGGTGAAGGCCTCCACTGCTGCCATGATCTCATCCTGACGGGTGCCACATACCCTTCCTGCCCCGGCTTCGACGATCTCTACCCATTCGGTTTCATTGCGTAGGATGATCACAGGCTTTTTGAAGAAATAGGCCTCCTTCTGAACACCGCCTGAATCAGTCATTACAAGGCTGCAATGGCGCTCGAGTTCGATCATATCGAAGAAGGAGACGGGAGGCAATAATGTAATCGCGGAGCCTTGCTGAACCTTCTGATAAAGCGCGGGCGAAAGGTTTCGGGCTAATACATTGGCCGTCCTCGGGTGAAGCGGCAAAACGACCTTCTTCCCGGTAGATTCAGCTACCCTGATGAGTGTAGCAAACAGATCTTCCAGCTTGCCAGGCTCATCGGTATTGTTATCACGATGGATGGTGCAAAGGATAAACGCATCAGACACGAGGTGATGGTCGTTGCAGATGGTACTGTGGTTGGCTGATAGTTGACTGAAATAAAGTGAATTGTCGTACATCACGTCACCGCAATGGAACACGCCTGGCTTATCGGCCGTATAAGCCCCCCGATAATCCGTATCAAATCCCTCGTGCTGCAAATTATTCAGTCCGGCAAGGGTTGGAGTAAAGAGCAGCGTAGAGATGTGGTCGCAGGCGATGCGGTTGATCTCTTCGGGCATGTGTTTGTTGAACGAACGCAGACCTGCCTCAACGTGAACCACGGGGATATGGATTTTAGCGGCTGCCAGAGCTCCCGCCAGTGTTGAGTTGGTGTCACCGTACACCAGCAGGTAGCCGGGGTTTTCGTTCAACAGTATATCTTCAATACCTTCAAGCATTCTGGCAGTCTGCCTGCCATGACTACCCGAACCGACATTCAGATTGTAGTCGGGCTGAGGGATTGCCAATTGGTCGATAAATACCTTCGACATGTTTTCATCATAATGCTGGCCGGTGTGGACGATAACCTCCTTAAGCCGGGTACTGAACTGCTGACGGATGGCACGACTCAGCGCTGCTGCTTTGATAATCTGAGGGCGGGCTCCGATCAGGGTAACTATTTTGATCATTCTTTTTGCCTTTACTGACTTACTGTTATAAGGTGCAGGATGAATGCCGGCATTAACGTACCAATGACTTTAACATGCTGATCTCTTCAGCCCACCTCTCTTCGTCGGGTGTTTCAAGGATCAGGGGCATGTTGTCGAACCGGGGATCGGCCATAATGAATCCAAACAGGTCGTTGCCGATGAAACCCATACCTATATTGTCGTGCCTGTCAACACGTGTTCCAACGTCCTTTTTTGAATCGTTTAAATGAATACCTTTCAGATAGTTAAACCCGATTACATTCCCGAAAAGGCTAAAGGTAGTCTGGAAGGCGTCGAAAGTACGAAGATCGTAGCCACTGGTGAAGGCATGGCAGGTATCGATACACACCCCGACGCGTGTTTTATCGTCAACGAGGTCGATAATACGCCGAAGATGTTCGAAACGGTAGCCCATATTGGTACCCTGCCCGGCAGTATTCTCTATTACGGCGGTCACACCTTTGGATTCCAGCAGGGCGATGTTGATCGATTCGGCAATCCGCTGAAGGCAGTCATCTTCGCTGATTTCCCTGAGATGGCTTCCGGGGTGGAAGTTGAGCCGATCGAGTCCCAGTTGCTCACAACGCTGCATCTCATCGACGAAGGCGATGCGTGATTTTTGCAATCCTTCGGCTTCAGGGTGTCCAAGGTTGATCAGATAGCTGTCATGAGGCAGAATCTGAGACGGTTGATAACCATTCTCTTTACAATTGGCTTTAAACTTAATAATGGCGGCTTCCGATAACGGGGGGGCACTCCACTGTTTCTGGTTTTTGGTAAATAAAGCAAAAGCGGTGGCTCCGATCTTATGGGCGTTAAGGGGTGCATTTTCAACCCCGCCGGAAGCACTAACATGTGCACCTATATATTTCATGGCAGTTTATTGCTAAAGCGTTTCTAAAAGAGCAAAGTTAACTAAATCGGATGAATTGAATGGTGCAGGGGGAATCATGGCGGGCAAAAGCCGGATTTCGAATTTCTATTTATCAGGCATTCATTGGGCGATTCTGGTTACTGAATGCGCACGGCTACCCAATTTCAGACTTGTTGTATGTCAATTACGGTTTGCATTAAAGCTAATTTTTATACCCTGGGTAATTTAAAAGCCAGGCAATTACAATATTTCCCGGTTATATTGCCAGGGGCTGAATTTTTAGCATTGATGTACTGTCAGATTAAACGATTTCCCATCTTCGCCTTAAAACAAAAAGCCACCCAATGGGTGGCTTATTAATGAAAGAACCAGTTACTTATTCTTTTGAACAGCCTGAGTAGTCGCAGATCCATTGGCTTTTATCCGGAATTTTGAAACAGGGGCAGTTATCTCCCTCCCGTTCCGGGTAACTCCCTTTACGTCTTCAATTGAGAAGATCTGGCCGACAGGAAATCCCTTTAGGGTATTCTGAACTTCATTGCTGATCACCGAAGCATTATTAACCATCCGTTTTGTTACTCCATTTTGGGTATAAACCAGCGTAAAACTCTGTACTTTTAATTTTTCGCCACCAATCCGGTTGAGAAAAGACTGAATGTCACTGTGGTTTACTTCGATGTAACCATCAGTCCCGGGTTTAAAGCTATCCAGAAGTGGAGTTTCCGGGGACTTCGTTTTGGCATTGTCAGCCGACTCCATTTCAAGGCGTTCTTTCCTGGTCTTTGGTTTACGCTTGGTGGTTGAGGTCTTTGACTTCGTTGCCTGACTCTTTACAGTTTTCTGATAGGTACCGGTTTTAGCAGTCACTTTCCCGGTATCCGATTTGGTTTGCTCCTTCGTGGTGATTACTGTGGCGGTGGTTTTCTTTTTAACCGTGGCTTTGTCGCTTGTTTCAGCATTTTGAGCCATGACACTGTTTAGTACAAGTACTAAACCTGCCAGAAGGAGTGTTTTTACGGTATTCATGGTATTTTAGGTTTGAATGTAGCCAAAAGCACAAAAATCAATCCAATTTTTCACGGCACTCTTCACAGTTTAAACTTCTGCTATAAGTATGCATGGCGCGTTCGCTCATCCCCATTGAGGAGAAGCCCCCGTCGTGGAAAAGATTTTGCATGGTAACCTTACGGGTCAGGTCGCTGAAAAGAGTCACGCAGTAGTCAGCACACTCTTCAGCGGTGGCATTACCGAGTGGCGACATCCTGTCAGTAAAATCGATCAGATCATCAATCCCCTTGACGCCACTACCGGCGGTTGTCATCGTGGGCGACTGGCTGATGGTGTTAATCCTGACGTGTTTCTCGCGGCCATAGATGTAACCAAAGCTTCTGGCAATTGATTCGAGGGCAGCTTTTGCATCGGCCATGTCGTTATAGCGGAACAACGTACGCTGTGCAGCAATGTATGACAGGCCAACCACCGATCCCCATTCATTCAGGGCATCGAGTTTCTTGGCTGTCTGCAACATCTTGTGGAACGAGAAGGCGCTGATGTCCATCGTTTTCATAAGAAAGTTATAATCGAGGTCATCGTAGGGGCGATCTTTTCGCACGTTGAGCGACATCCCGATAGAATGGAGTACGAAATCGATCTTTCCGCCGAAATGCTCCATCGTTTTAGCAAACAGCATTTCAAGATCAGCCATACTGGTAGCATCAGCAGGTATAACGGGTGACCCGGTGACTTCGGCCAGTTCGTTAAGTTCGCCAAAGCGAAGTGCGATGGGTGTATTGGTTAACACGAACCTTGCACCTTCGGCGTATGCCTTTTCTGCAACTTTCCAGGCGATCGACTGATTGTTGAGTGCTCCGAAAATGATTCCGGTCTTTCCTTTAAGTAAGTTATACGACATGTGATAAGTTTTTCATTAAAACAATGCTATTGCATCAATTGTTTAGCCGTCGCCCGCGCCTCTGCTGAAGGAGAGGCTCCTCCAAGCATTCCGGCCAGTTCATCTATCCTCTGTACTTCAGCCAGGTATTGAATTTCAGAGCGGGTACCTTCCGGCGTATTAATCTTTAAAACTTTGTAGTGCGATCGGGCCTTAGCAGCGATCTGGGGCAGGTGGGTGATGGCTATCAGTTGAACGCCCTCGCCCATTCTTTGCATCATGGTACCCAGACGGGTGGCAATATCGCCAGAAACGCCTGAGTCTATTTCGTCGAGGATGATGGTACCCACCAGACTTCGTTTTGCCAGGGCGGCTTTCACCGATAACATCAACCTTGATAATTCACCACCTGAAGCAACCTTGGCAATGGGGCGCAATTCCCCATCGGGGTTAGCATTAAACAGGAAAACAATACGATCGGCACCGTTTTCATTTACTTCGGCCAACGACTGGTAATCCACTTTAAGCCTGGCTGTTGCCATTCCAATGGAGCCCAGATTATGAAGTACCGATTTTTCGAACGACTCAAACACCTTTCGGCGGCTTTCAGTTAGTTTTCCGGCCAGATCAAGCATTATGGTACTGGCTGCAACCAGCTCCTTTTCGGCAGCCAGCAGGTTGTCGCCAACCGACTGGATATCCTGAAGCCGAAGCGCGATATCGTTGTACAGGCTGATTAATGCATCTGTTGAACTCACATGGTGTTTGTGCTCAAGCCGATAAATGAGGTCGAGCCGCTCTTGCACCACACCAATTCTTTCAGGGTCATAATTAATTTTCGATGTCAGCGTCATCATCTCATCGCCCAGATCATCGAGTTCGATGATGCTGGCATTAAGTCGCGTCAGCAGTACTGCGGCAGAAGGATAAAGGGTTGCCACCTGACGGATGAGTGAGAGCATGGCCTTGAGCTGACTAACGACAGGTTCGTCGCCCTGGTTGAGCCCTTCAGCCACCTGATGCAACCTGCTCTTGATCTCTTCGGCATGCGTCAGGGTTTCGAGCTCTTCTTCAAGACCTTCCTTCTCGTTGGGAAGCAGTTTGGCCGATGACAACTCGCCGAGCTGGAACTGTAGAAAGTCAACTTCAGCAGCCTGTTTACGTGCAGATTCGGAAAGCTCGTTACAGTGGTGCTGAAGCCGCTGATAATTGCTGTAGGCTGTATGATATTCGTTGAGCAACCTGTCATTGCCGGCAAAATGATCGATCACACTGAGTTGAAAGCCTGACTCGTTCAGATAGAGGGTGCTATGCTGTGAATGGACATCAACAAGCAGGTCGCCGAGTGACTTCAATTGCGACAACTGAACAGGAGTATCGTTGATAAAGGCTCTTGATTTGCCGCCTGGTGCAATCTCACGTCTGATAATGAGTTGCTCAAGGACATCAAGGTCTAGTTCATTCAGGTAATTATTGATGAGGGGCGAAGTAAGATTAAACACACCCTCGATAACACATTTCTTTGCCGGATTCAACAGTGACTGACTATCGGCACGCTGGCCGAGAATCAGCGACAGCGCTCCCAGCAGAATCGACTTGCCTGCGCCTGTCTCACCAGTAATTGCATTGAATCCGGTCTCAAAGCGTATTTCGAGGCGCGGAATCAGGATATAGTTTTCAATAAATAGTTCTGACAGCATATAATTGAGGCTAACACCTGCTGTTGTTGAACAATGATTTATTTCTCAAGTATCTTCTGGTATTTGGCAGTATTGGAAGGATCCAGTTCATTGAGCAAATTCACGGCCACCACCTTCTCGTTATCGGGTGCACCCGAATAAACATTAATGATTTCATCGCGTTTGGCATCCATGATAAGTTGAAAAAGGTAACTACCCGGCTTATCACGGTTGGCTTGTTGCAGCAATTTTAAGCTTTCGGTAATGGCGGCACGGCCTCCCTCCACGTTCTCCGACATCAGATCGAGTCCCAGACGGTGGTACTGGTACATAAATTCACGCAATTTGCCATAGCTGCTATTGGTAAGGTTTTCAGTAAGCCAGAAACGATTTTTCGTTCCTTCGAAGGCTTTCCATCCCGAGTAGGCCGATCCCTGACCAAGATTCACGAGGTTTTGAGCTTTCTCGAAGAAGGCTGTCCCTCCATTTGGTGAAAAAGAATCGAAATCGAGTCCCACAAGCACATAGGCATAATAGCCAATGATAGCCGTCAGCTCTGAAGCGAAGGCATTGTCCTGAAAGTCGAGTGGTTGCAGTTCAACATATTTAAACTGAAAGTCACGGTCGACCAGGTTCAATAACACGGTATTGTACGAAGACTTAAACACCGGCCTGCGAAGTACAACATTCAGGGTAGCCTTAAACTCATCAGTTGAAACCCTTTCCGTCACATTGATCATTATTGTACATTCGATCCGTTCCTCGATAGTGAAGGAATAACTGCTCCACCGGCGATTGTTGATGAAGTCATAAAGTGCGGTCTGCAAAGTATTGTACACCTGCTTGTCGGTTCCTTCCACCTGGCGGGTTGTTACCGACATCTGACAATTAAGTTCCTGAGCATTGATGTTTTGCAGAGTTGCCGTCACAACGATCACAACGACTAAAGCAAGGCGACGTAGCATAGTATTTTCTTTATGGGTTAACGATGGTTTCTTCAATAAAGTCTAATATCCGGCCGGCGATTCCGGCTTTTGGCTCAAGGCCCGAAGTATAGCTGATACCGCTCCTGTGAATCAGTGTGACCTTGTTGGTATCGGTTCCGAAGCCTGCACCCTGTTCATTCAACGAGTTGAGGGCAATGGCATCCATTCCCTTGGACATCAGCTTAGACTGTGCATTAGCCAGTTCATTGTCGGTTTCAAGGGCAAACCCCATGATGTATTGTCCATCATTGCGATGGGCGGAAAGTGTCTTCACGATATCGGGATTCTCAACAAGATCGAGGGCAGGGGTGCCTGCACCACCCTGTTTCTTAATTTTGTGATCTGATACGGCAGCAACCCGGTAATCGGCAACGGCAGCAGCCATGATCAATAGGTCGCTAGCGTCGAAGACCTTTTGACAGGCTTCAAGCATCTGTTGGGCGGTATGCACCTTAATCAGGGTGACTCCTGAAGGTGCAGGCAGTGAAACAGGACCGCTCACCAGTGTTACGTCAGCACCACGTTTGATGGCTTCTTCGGCGAGGGCATAACCCATCTTTCCGGATGAATGATTGGAGATGTATCTAACAGGGTCAATGGGTTCTACGGTAGGGCCTGCGGTGATCAAAACCTTTTTTCCTGCCCATGATTGAATTCCTTTGAAGAAATCGCGGAGGATTTCCAGAATCACCTCAGGTTCTTCGAGGCGGCCGGCACCACAGAGTCCACTGGCAAGTTCACCTTCCCGGGGAGCAATCAGATGATTTCCATACGACTGCAGCGTTTTAATATTCTGCCGGGTTGAAGGATGCTGAAACATATCGAGATCCATGGCCGGGGCAATAAACACTGGACAAACGGCAGCAAGGTAGGTTGTTACCAACAGATTATCGGCAATGCCGTTGGCCATTTTTCCAAGGGTCGTCGCCGAAGCAGGAGCTACCAGCATCAGGTCGGCCCAGTTACCCATGTCTACATGACTGTTCCATGTGCCATCAACAGGATTGAAAGGCCCGGTAAGGACCGGCCTTTTGGAGAGGGTGGAAAGAGTAAGTGGCGTTACGAAGTCGCGGGCAGCAGGTGTCATGATAATCTGAACCTCGGCTCCTTCCTTCATAAGTAATCGAACCAGGAGCGGCATCTTATAGGCGGCGATGCTCCCCGAAATTCCGATCAATATTTTTTTTCCTTTCAACACCATCATGTCAGACTATTTAATTGCAGGGAAAACCAATTAATAAAAAAATGTCCAAAAAGCCTGATCCGCGCACATCTCCTGAATAGGATTTATGTTTGAGCAGCCTTCCCGGACACCGCGACCTGACTAACAGGTTTAAAAATTGCTATTCGAATTTTCTTTGACGGGATTGCGATAATAGATCTGATCCGACATAAACTCGGCAACAGCTACCAGGGTAGGTTTGGGCAGTTGTTCATAATGACGGGCGATCTCAATTTGTTCACGATTCTCAAACACCTCTTCGAGGTTATCGGAAGGATTCTGAAACTCCGACAATTTCTCACTCAGTTCCTCTTGTACTTCCTGAGCAATCTGGTTGGCTCTTTTCGACAGGATGGATACCGTCTCGTAAATATTGCCAGTCTTGGCATCAAACTGCCTGATCTTACGGGTAATGGCTGTTTGGTCGGGTTTAACTCTTTTTGTTGATTCCATGTTCGAAATATATCTATTCAGATGTTACTTACTAATTTGGGCTGCAAAGTTAATTCATTTTAGCGATTTCATTCATCGCTTTTCGTGAAAGTTGTTCGCCTTCTACCAAATATTCGCTTTCGGGGTACCACGATTTCAGATCATTAAAAGCACTAACGGCAGCCTGATAGCGCTCTTCACGTTTCGTGACGATACTTTTCTGGGCGTAATTATAATAAGATTTTACGATCAGAAACATCACCTCTTCCTTGTAGCGGGTATCGGGAAATTCCTTCATCAGGTTCTGGAACGATACAATCGAGGCCTGATAATCCTCCATCCGGTTGTAGAGCAAGGCGATATTATAAGCCTTTTGCTCCAGTTTGCCACGCAACTTATCGATCAGCTCGTTACAACGGGGAATTCGGTCGCTGGCAGGGTATTTATTCGCAAACGCCTGTAACTCCTTCAACGCCTCATAGGTAGTTGTCTGATCCAGATGATAGACCGGTGAATTCTGATAATTGCAGTAAGCGTTCATGAAATAACACTCCTCAGCATACTGGCTATTGGAGTAGTTTTCGGCGAAACGTTTGAAATAATAGGCGGAAAGAATGTAATCTTCCTGATAATAATAGCAATACGCGTAGTAATATGCCATCTTCTCGGCTCGCTCAGTCCCCTTGTAGATTGGAACCAACTGATCGAAAAGTTGTAGCGCCCTGTAGTAGTCTTTCTTCTCGAAAAAGGCGAGAGCGGTCTGATATTTTAGATCATTATCGCTGCCTTTCAGCAACTTCTGGTATCCGCCGCACGAACTGAGAAGCACAGCAACCAGTAAAAACAGAGGTATTAAACGCTTTATCTGCATAGCACAAAGGTACAAAAAGTAACGAAATCAGGAACGAACAAGATTGGAGGATATTGTAAAATGTTTCTGATTTATGCAATATGGTTTTCAGAAGCCGTGATAAATAAGCAAAGGGCAGGTCCCCTCTTCACGCACATACAGAAAAACAGCGAACCGCCATCAGAATAGATTTTCATCGTTTGCTGTCACGACAGGGCTTAAAATGCACGAACGACAACATCCACTTGCACAAAACATTTCCAGGAAATCAGCACGTTCCATTAGCAACACATTCATTCAGGTATTTGGCATCTGCCCCCGCACAATAGCCCCCTTGTTGGAGTTCCCTGATGCTTACGATGCATCAGAACCCAACTTCACAGCGCAAAATCAGAAATATGAAATTACATCAACATCCCCCCACACACATGCAACACCTGACCGGTTACATAACCAGAAAGGTCGGAGGCAAGAAAAGTGCAGGCGTTGGCTACATCATCAGGGGTGCCCCCACGTTTCAGAGGGATACCATCGATCCAGTTCTTACGCACTTCTTCGGGTAACTTAGCTGTCATGGCAGTTTCAATAAAGCCGGGAGCAACAGCATTAACGCGAATGTTACGTGAACCAAGCTCTTGTGCAATGCTCTTGGTGAAACCAATCATTCCGGCTTTGGAAGCAGAATAATTCGACTGGCCGGCATTGCCACTTACGCCAACCACCGAACTCATGTTCACGATTGATCCTTTGCGGGCTTTTAACATGATACGCTGCACGGCTTTGGTCATATTAAAAACAGATTTGAGGTTCACCTTCAAAACAAGATCCCAGTCGTTTTCGCTCATTCGCATGAGCAACTGGTCGCGGGTAATGCCTGCATTGTTGACAAGGATATCGATTGTACCAAAGTCTTTGGCCACTTCATCAACCATTTTTTCAGAGGCAGTCATGTCGCTGGCATCGGAGGCATAACCTTTACCTTTACAACCAAGCGCAGCAATTTCTGCTTCAAGCGTTGCAGCATTTTCGTCCATTACAAGGTCGCTGAAAGCTACATCGGCTCCCTCAGCAGCGAACTTCAACGCGATTGCACGGCCAATTCCACGGGAACCCCCGGTAATCAAAGCAACTTTTCCTTCTAAAAGCTTCATAGTATTCTCTTTTTTAACAGTTTATCAGATTACGGCTGATAATGACCACACACCATCAGCGCTGCAAAAGTACGAAAAACATGAAAACCGGCAGAAACCGACCCGCCATTGAGGCTTCACGAAACTTTCTACCTTTGTAAATCTAACTTTTCATAACATTGTCTACAACCCCACGAGGGGGCTATCGTGTCTGACGGTTGTCGTAACAGGAAAAATACCATGAGGAAAATGAGATTATACAGGACTATAATTTTTATGTTATTCGTAGTACTATCGTTTGGGGCGATGGCACAGAATGATACCGAGTTTTGGTTTGGGGCACCGGAGAATAAAGAGTATACCTCTAGCCCCCGAGACAGGCCAATCTATATCCGTGTATCAACATTTGACCAGACAGCAACCGTCACTCTCAGCCAACCAGCTCGCCCTGAATTTACACCATTAATTCAGGTTCTTCCTGCCAATTCTACCTATTGTTACGTTTTAACACCCTTCATTGACTTTATCGAGACAAAAGACCCTAATTCGATTAAAAACTTCGGTCTTAAACTTAACGCTACCGCTCCGGTAACAGCCTACTATGAACAGGCCAGCAACGGGAATCCGGACATATTCACACTAAAAGGAAAAAATTCTTTAGGGACCCGATTTGTAATTCCATCGCAAAACAATTACAGCAATACTTGCAGATATCCAGACGGAAGTTGCAACAAGTACAATTCCTTCGTAATTGTTGCTACACAAAACAATACAACTGTTACAATTACGCCAGCCAAAAATATTGTGGGTCACACAGCAGGTATTCCCTATACTATTGTATTGAATGCAGGACAAACATATTCAGCTACTGCGGTCTCGCAATCCGCCTCAGAGCATTTAATCGGATCGCTTGTAACATCAGACAAACCAATTGCTATTACAATAAATGATGATTCAGTTATTCAGCAATATGACTCCGGGGGGCCTGATCTTGTTGGCGACCAGATTATTCCTTCCAGTGTAATGGGAAAAGATTACGTCTTTGTTAAGGGCTATTTTTCACAAAGCAATTCATCAACAGACAGGGTATATATCATCGCTGATTCCAATAATACAGTCATTAGTATTAATGGTTCTTATGTAACCACACTGAATGCCACTCAATACTACAACTACGCTTTTGGTGCTGAAAATGCCCTCTCTCTGACTGCAAGCAAACCAGTAATTGCTTTCCATTTATCAGGTTATGAACAACAACCGGCCGGTGCAATAATTCCGCCTATCCAATGTACGGGTTCAAATGAAATTGTTTTTGTAAGAAGTGACGTTACAGGAACCGTTACTCAAAAACGATTTGGATTAATCGTGTTCACCCGGTCTGGCAATGAGAACGGGTTTTCAGTTTCTCCAAACGATTTTTCTCTTTCCGCTTCTGACTTTCAACCAGTACCCGGCACTTCAGGCTCATGGCTTTATACCCGGAAACCTCTTAACTCTACATCAGGTACATTGATTGTAAAGGAAAACACTGCTTACCGCATTTCAAATTCGCAGGGTCTTTTTCATCTTGGAATTTTGTACGGGAATCCTGATAACAATGCCCGCTACGGCTTCTACTCCAATTTCGCCTCAGTAAATCTTGGTCCCGATCAAACCATTTGTCCGGGTGACAGCGTCCTGTTGGATGCCGGGGCAGGGAAAGACGCTTATCTCTGGAATACTGGTGCGACTACCCATAGCATCTGGGTGAAAAATCAAGGAACCTACTATGTCGATGTAACTGACTATTTATGTCAAATCTCCGATACCATGGTCCTTGCCCATTATCCGGTAGCCCCCATCAACCTTGGCCCCGATACCGCCATCTGCACAGGCACCACCATTACCCTCGATGCCGGGGCAGGCTTTTCAGTGTATAGCTGGAGTAACGGCGGGCATAACCGAACCACCACAGTAGGCCCTGGTACCTATACCGTGACTGCTTCCATCGCCGGGAGTTGTAATTCGATGGACACCATCATCATTGGATCACAACCACTCCCCACTCCTGTACCGATCAGGCACAATTGATTTTCGTCAGCTTACGCTATTCCTTTTTTGATACTGATTAAACGGGAAACTTACGTCTCCTTTGTTATCCACTAACTAACTAGGCTGTCGTTGTACCCTGTGCCTCTTCCGGTAGTATCATCCATTTGATTAAACCTTACATGCGACATTTGCCAGCAAAAGAAAAAATTTGAAAATGTTGCTACCTTTGTATTTATAACAATTCGGAGAGCTGCCTGCAACCATACAGGAGGGCATCATGTCTGACAACTATCTTAACCGGATGATAATATGCGGGAAATGAGAATATTTAGAACAACCCTTTTGATCTTATTCGTAATGCTATCGTTTGGAGCGATAGGACAAAATGATACAGAGTTTTGGTTTGCGGCACCGGATAATACAAGCACGGGTGGGGGTATCCGGCAAAAACCAATTAATCTGCTGCTTACCTCATTTAACAATGCGGCAACAGTTACCATCAGCCAGCCAGCCAATCCGGCTTTTGCCCCAATTGTCATTTCTCTTTCTGCTAATTTTAGTCAGAAGGTACTTCTCGAGCCATTTCTTAGTATGATAGAATGCCAACCGGCAAACACAATATTAAATTTTGGGTTAAAAATCAATGCAACTAACCCTATCACTGCTTATTATGAACAATCAAGTCAGGACAATCCTGACATTTATACACTGAAGGGCAGAAATGCGCTGGGAACCGATTTTATCATTCCAGCACAGCGCGATTTTGCCAACTCCACTTTCTACAACCCTCGACCGAAAAATTCATTTTGCATGGTGGCTACACATGACAATACAAGCGTCACAATAACCCCCTCGAGAGATGTTGTAGGTGGACATACAGCGGGTGTCCCTTTTACCATAACCCTGAATACCGGTCAAACATTTGCCTGTGAAGCAGTAGGATCAAATCCTGATGACCATTTGGCTGGTTCAATTATTACTTCTGATAAGCCGATTGCTGTTTCAATTTCTGATGACTCGGTGACCCCGACTGGAGGTGCCCCAGACTTATGTGGTGACCAGATAATTCCTGAAAGTTTATACGGTAGTGAATACATCGTCGTAAATGGAGCCCTTTCGATTGGTTCGGTTCGTGATCGGGTTTACATTTTTGCCAAGACAAACGGTACTCAGATTTTTCGAGATGGAAATGCCACACCGGTTGCAACAATAAACAGGGGAAACTTTTATTCCTTTCAGTTTGACGCTTCCGACGTTTCGACCTATATTAACTCATCAGAGCCGGTGCTTGTGTACCACATAAGCGGGTTTAACCAACAACCAGGCGGAGCTGTAATTCCCCCCATTGAATGCACAGGCTCAAATCAGATTGCATTTACCAGATCTACTGTTGCCTCAACGGGTCCTGTTCAGTTTCTTCTGATGATTTCTACCCGTGCAGGCAACCAGGGAGGTTTTACGCTAAATGGAGATGCATCTATAATTAAAGCAAGTGATTTTACACCCGTCCCAGGTACCTCAAATCAATGGTATGCTGCAAAAAAAGATTTGACTAATGTAGTACTAACCGACGTAGGATATATTCTCAGCAACTCGCTCGGTTTATTTCATTGTGGCCTTGTAAACGGAAGTAATTCCAATTCATGCAGGTATGGTTACTTTAGTAGCTTTGCCACAGTAAACCTCGGGCCAGATCAAACGATATGCCCTGGCGACAGCCTATTATTGGATGCCGGTGCTGGAAAAGACACTTACCTTTGGTATCCCGACGGACAAACCACACACAGTATCTGGGTTAAGACGCCAGGCACTTATTATGTTGATGTGACTGATTATATGTGCAGTATGTCAGACACCCTCATCCTGGACAATTATACTGTTACGCCTATTAACCTGGGGAATGATACGTCAATTTGTATTAACGGTACAATTACACTCGATGCTGGTACAGGATTCAAAAAATATTCGTGGAGCACCGGGGAAGGCACCCAGACTATTACAGTTCCACCAGGAGTTTACACAATTATTGCCGAAATTAATGGTGGGTGTAATTCGACGGACACCATCACTATCGGAGCACATCCGATACCCCCTCAGACCCTCATAAAGCACAACTAACCTATTGTCAACAGAATGCCATGCCCCACCGTCTTCGCTTCATTCTGTTGCTTATCATCCTTCCATTCTTGTCGAATGCCGAAGGAACCAAAGAACTGATGCCCTACCCTTCCGACAGTGTCGGGCGGGGTGTGATAGTGGCCTCAAGAAACGGGGCGCCCAACAATTATGGCTTTTTCGCCGTTCCACAGGCTACTGCCAACAACCGGCTTTGCTTTTCCATCTCCTCCGCTGCCGAACATGTCTATTTGGGAATGCAATGGCTTTACCTGACACCGGGTCGCTTCCTGATTAAAAATAGCGCGGGTGTTAAAGTTCTAGACACCACCGATGTCCCTGTAGCCGGGGCCGGCTACATTCCCGATTATTACAGTGCCATTGCCGGCCCTTCGGTAGTATCGGCAGGTGGTTACAACGCCATGCTTTTCAACCCGCCTGCTGCCGGCGATTACTTCATCGAATTTATCTACACTACCGTTATTGGATCGCAACAGCCTGATGCCGTGCTCCGATACTTTGACCTTACAGTTACCACGGCAGGCAATATCCCGATCCCCGGAAGGCTTTGGTCGAAAAACTGGTACCTGAGTACCATGGGTGATCTGGGCGAAGATGTGTTTCGCGGTAAGATGTACGCTTATTCCGACGACCAGATTGTTACCGAAGTAAACTTCAACGGCATGCGGCCTCACCTCTTCAGGGTAGGATGCAACCCGAACGGATGCAACGACTACGAACCCTTTGTATTGGCCCGTAAATCGCGTGCTGAAAACTCAATCTATCCCCAATACAAAATCTTTATCAACGACCCCGACCCTCTACTCTACCCTACCGGAGTTCCCGGACAGCTTACATCGGTTACAACCACCAATCCATGCGACGGAACAGTTAGTCTGGCGATTGAGGTGACTAAGGACGGAACAGTGAGCGTGATGATCGACATCGATCCCCTGCCGGGATACCAGCCCGGGGATGTAAACTTTACCGGCGGCGTCTATGCAGGCAATACAAACGTGCTTACATGGAACGGGATAAACGGGCAGGGTTTACCCGTAGCCAACGGCACTCCTGTCACCATCAGGGTAACATACATCAACGGTCTCACCAACCTGCCCCTCTACGACATCGAAGCCAACAATTACGGATTTATCGTCAACCTTGTACGTCCTGCCGGCCCAAAGCCCGCCCTCTATTGGGATGACACCAATGTTGGAGGCAGCCGTCAGTTGGATGGTTGCCTCTCAGCCACAGGGTGTCATACCTGGGGTTATTCAGTAGGAAACATCAATACTGTCAACACCTGGTGGTATGCCTTCACCGGTGAGTGGCCCCCTTTTGTTCTCAATTACCGACGCGACCAGACTGTTTCACAGCAAGAAAGGATTTGTCCTGACGACAGTCTGCTTTTTGCAGGGTCGTGGCTCACAACTGCCGGGCTATACTCCCACACTTTCACTGCTGTGCTGGGTTGCGATTCAATTGTAAACCTCGACCTTACCATAAAACCCGGGCCTGTCGTTTCATTCGGGCCAGATACCACCCTCTGTCAGAATGCCTCACTTACACTTCAATCAACCACAGGTACCGGATTCGCCTATTTGTGGAATACCGGTGCTACAACACCCTCCATCACCGTGTCATCAACCGGCACCTATTCGTTGGTTGCCACAGCTCCCAATGGCTGTACCGACAGCGATACCATCAACGTTACAGCCGCACCTGTAATACTTCCAAAACTGATTTTGCACGATTGACGGGAGGGCGATGGCTTTGGCGACAGCTAACGCGAGATTATGAGAATGAAATAGTTACACGGTGAACCACAGAGAACCACAGAGTCAGAAAAAGTTTTCTCTGTTTGAGGTGTTATAGTAATTTACCGCAATTGTATCCTCCCCACCTCTTAAATCCCAATCAATTTCATAGAATAAATAAAAAGCCGGAAGCAGTGCATTCCGGCTTTTTTATAGCTGGTAAAAAGTATCATTTATTAAGATCAACCGTAGATCAACCGTAGATCAACCGTAGATCAACCGTAGATCAACCGTAGATCAACCGTAGATCAACCGTAGATCAACCGTAGATCAAGCGTAGGTCCAGCATAGGTTCAGCGTGTGGCTAAGGTCGATTCACGCTTGAATTTCGCCTGATGTCCGATTTATGTTCGTGTAAAAGCATACTGTTGTGAAGCAAAAATTGCACCATGGCAGGTGACCTTTGACTTTAACATTGGCGTTGGCGCCAGATACAGATGATGCGATAGTTACACAGAGAAGCAGAGAGAACCACGGAGAACCACAGAGCCGGAAAATCTCTTCTCTGTGCAACTCTGTGCCTTCTCTGTGTAACTCTGTGTAACTCTGTGTAACTCTGTGTAATTTAACTGATAACTTTGACGTTGGCATGAAGGATGAAATTGATTCAGGGCTATGATCGTAAAGCGGGTGGGTTGTAGCGATCGTTTAGACGCACGGCCGTGCGTCTCTACCTTGGCCATTGTTGGTACGTTAACAAAAAAAACAAAATTCTGTGGTCTGGCTACAACATCTCTAACTGTTATGCTGTCTGTGCACTGTTGCCTGATTCGGGTGATTTGTTATCTTTGCATCTATCTGATTATGGAGTCTATGAGGAAACCACTGCTACTAATAATTTTACTGCTCGTCGTATTGGGAACGCGGGCGGAGGGGACGAAAGAGATCATGCCGACGGCCACGAGCTATGGCATGCTGATTATTTATCCGGGATTCACATCTTTTGCAACCTATGGATGTCCTGAGCAATTTCAATTAAAAATCAAAGTCAGTACATCTACTGAAAACATTCATTATGGTTTCGGTGAAGTACTTGATGATAACGGTAATACAATTGCAGGAAATACTGAATACAGAATAAAAGACCCGAATGGGAATATTGTATTTACAGGCAATATCCCCAAGAGTGGGACAGGCTATATCTCTTCACACAGTCAGGCAGTAGCAGGCCCGGCTGCAACTTCGGGGAGTACTGGAGGGTATTCTGGATTGATGTACAATCCATCAATGAGTGGTGATTATATTATAGAATTTTCAACCACTGCCAGCAACAGGTACATGTTCCGATATTTTGATATCACGGTTGCTACTGGTTCGGGGACAAAAAAACCAGGACGAGTATGGTCAAAGTCTTGGCAATTTACAGCTCAAATTCAAAATTTCTCAACCTACAACCCTTTTTCCGGTTCTGTTTATGTCTATTCAGACGATCATATCGTAACGAAAGTAAATTTCAATAACATCCAACCATACGTATTTTCGGTCACATGTAACGATGTTGGAACGAATAACACCGGGAGCCCTGAAGTTGACCGCCAGTCAAAATCCGGGACGTCAGTAACTCTTCTTGCACAGTACAAAATCTTCCTAAACGATCCCGAAGCTTCTATTTATCCAACCGGATCTTTTGGGGCCATCACAGCTCCTATTACATCTCAGAGTTTTTGTAACGGGGGTACAAATTTTTTTATCACAGTAAATAAAGTTGGGAAAGTGGAAATGTTTTTCGACATCAATCCATTACCTGGAGTTCAGGCTGAAGACCTTAAAATTACAGAGAATGTTGTGGTTGGAAGTAATACTATCTATTGGCCGGGGACAAACGGATTGGGACAGTTCATGACAAATGGCACCATCATTCCGGTAACAGTAACTTACATCAACGGATTGACCAATTTGCCATTAAAAGACCCGGACAACCACCCTAATGGATTTATAGTCAATTTAATAAGACCAACAGGACCCAATCCAAAGATTTATTGGGATGATACCCAATTATCAACAGGAACGGTTAACCTTGATGGTTGTGAAATTAGTGAAGGTTGCCATAATTTTTCTTCAACTATTGGTGACGGTAACACTATCAACACATGGTGGTATGCTTCAAGCACTTCTACGGATGTAATCGAGTTCGAATACCGTTATACCAGTTACGGTACCGCCACTGCCCCACTATGTCCGGGCTCTACGCTGGTAATCAATGGAAACACCATTACCACACCTGGAACTTACCAGTTTACCCTGGTTAACTTCCAGGGCTGCGATTCAATTGTAACCTACACCGTAAATGCTGCCACGAACCCTACTGTCAATTTGCCACCCGACCAAACCCTTTGCCCCGGGGAGAACTTCACACTCGATGCAGGTACCGGTTATGCTTCTTATCTCTGGAGTACTGGTGCCAGCACACCCTCTATCGTTGTAAACCAACCTGGCACTTATTCAGTAACTGTTACCAATTCAGCAGGCTGTCAGGCAAATGACGCCTTCACCTACTCCTCCTCGGGTCCTGGCCCCACCCTCATAAAACACAACTGACGACTGACGAACCCGCTTAAGCCAAAACCAAACAATATACAATATCAGGCATGTTTACAAATAAGGTTATCCCGATCTCACTTGCAATACTCCTCACCTGCCCTGGTTGGATACAGGCTGAAGGGACAAAGCAAATATCTCCCGATGCCAGCAACCAATATTTTATTCATATCAGAAACAGCGGCGATCGTGGTTGCTTTGGGACAAAAGCTTGTAACGACATCTTTAGCAGAATCCTCTTCGACATTAAAGAAACGGGCGAAAGAGTATATTTTGGAGCTAAAATGAGAAACAGTTACCCTTCAACATACAATTATGAAATTAAAAAAACCGATGGCACTGTTGTTCAATCAGGTGCATTACCTAAGGTAGCAGGAAATCCCGGCTTTATTCCCGATTATGAATCTGCCATTGCCGGCCCATCGAATATAACACCAGGTGGGTACCTTCCTATTTCATTTACAGCACCTGATAGCGGCACTTACATTTTTGACTTTGACATTGGCAACACAAGTTCTGAGTTTGAGGTTGAGTTTTTTGATCTTACAGTTGCAAGCGAATTGGGCATTGTTCAATCAGGAAGGCTATATTCCTATTCATGGAACTTCACAACTTCAGCCGGATCAAAAAAATACAAAGGAAAGATGTACCCAATTTCTGCTGACAGTGTCGTTACAGAAATAAACTTCAATGGAATGCAACCATATGCATTTAGTGTTTCCTGTAACCTTACAGGATGCTTTAGCACAAAGGATTTTATTAAAGACAGACGCTCGGTTACTGGCCTGCATAATTACCCGCAATACAAAGTCTTTTTCAATAACCCTGATGAAAGTATCTTTCCTTCCGGCACCCTTGGCCAATTAGATTCAATTAAAACAGCAAACGAATGTGACGGAAACCTGGATATACTCATTTGGGCTAATAAACCCGGTTTGTGCGATATCATGCTCGACATCGACCCGACACCCGGCTACCAAAGCGCTGATCGCTACCTGGCAGGCAGCATTGAACCGGGGATATCCAATGTCATTACCTGGGATGGTATTGATGGAAACGGGAGTATGGTTGCTAATGGAAGTATGATTACCGTCAACGTTACATTTGTAAATGGGAGAACCAACCTTCCGCTTTATGATGTAGAATATGGTGATACCTGGCCAGGCTTCATGGTCGCCCTAGTGCGCCCGTCTGGACCAGTTCCAAAAGTTTTTTGGTGTGATACCCTGGTGTATTCTTACTCCCCACCAGGAAACTACCCACCCCAATCGATTGAACTCGATGGCTGTATAAATTCCAGTGGCTGTCACCCCTGGGGTTCAATTGGGGATAATAATACCATGAATACATGGTGGTACTCCCTCACATCTTCTGCCTTACCTGTTCCATTAATTTACAAACGATCCGATCTTGTTCTTCTTCCTTACATTCTCTGCGAAGGTGACAGCGTGAATGTATTCGGCAATTGGGTAAGTACACCCGGCGTTTTCAGGGACACCGCCACCAACTTCATGGGATGCGACTCGATAACCGAGATAACTGTTACAGTTAAGCCCGGCCCTGTAATCGAGCTTGGAGACGATCAGGTTCTGTGCCAGGGAGAAAGCACCACGCTTGGGATGACAGTTCCCAATGTGACGAGTTATGAATGGAACACAATTCCACCGGGTCCTACGCCCTTAGGCACCAACCCAACCCTTACCGTCAACACCACGAATACCTATCAGATTAAGATAACAGCTTCAAATGGCTGCATCAGAACAGATCAGGTACACGTGACCGCGGCACCTATGATTAATAACCTGCTGATTAAACATAACTGACGCACAGGGCAGCATACAAAACTGCTGAATTTGCAAGGAAACTTTTGTCAGCTTCTGCCAACGAATAAATGTGGGTTATTCGGTTGATATTGAAAGGTATCATGGTTTTACGGATAGAAAAACATGACAAATCAATACCAATTCCGATCGTCAATCAAAAAACATCAATACCTATCTGGTTTATCAGGGTATAAACAACCCTTTGGATTAACGTTGAGTCAGTGGATTGTAATGTCACGGGAAAGGTCTATATCAGGAAATATTGTTTGGTTTACACCATAATCCTATCTTTACCGTTAATCTGATCGCATGAATTAAAAGCAGGACTATGAAAATCGGAAGTATAGAACTTATTCCCCAGATTCCCCATATCATCAGTGCCACAGTAGCCATGCTGGCACTGGTAAATCCGATCCAAAAGATATTTCTCATAAGCTCACTTAGGGAAAACCTCAACGATAGCCAAATCAGGACTATCATTATCAAAGCGTCAGTTATTGCCTTTGTTACACTACTGGTGTTCCTGGCCTTTGGGAACATCATTTTCCATTACGTGTTTCACATTCAGCTTTATGCCTTCCGGATTACCTGTGGTTCGGTGTTGGTTTATAGTGGTTTGATGGCTCTTAATAAAGGGGTAATTATACAGATCGACAAGAATATCCGCATTCAGGACATCTCATCGGTACCAATTGCCATACCGATGATTGCAGGGCCGGGAACAATTACCGCCGCCGTCAGTTTTCCCAATGAATATGGGGCCTCGGCTACCATCCTCGCGATATTGCTCTCGTTGGTTATCAATTACCTGATCATGAGATCGGCACGCCATACGGGAAAATTTCTTATAAAACATAATTTTATGTCGCCATTGCTCCGGATCATCGGGTTAATCGTCGCTACTATTGGTATTCAGATGATGAGCGACGGGGTGTTGGATTTCCTGAAAATAAACGGGATTTAAGAACTGTTGCCCTAAATCCCGTTTCAGAAATCATGATTTTATTAATTTTATTGGAGCATAAGGCGTGATTTTAGAACATTGTAACCATCATCAATCATCACGACATAGAGTCCCCTGGCCAGTAACTGAGTATTAACTACACACCCGTCTGAAGACAGGGTAAAGTGAACAGAAAATTGTTTCCCGTTCATATCGGTAAGAACTACACGCTCGGGTACAAATTCTACCGGATACTGAATGAGGCATTGATCAGTTGCAGGGTTCGGGGTTATGGCCACGACCTGCTTTCCAAAAACTCGTTGTTCAATTCCTACTCCGCCAAGTGTGCTGCCCGTATAATTACCCGGGACAGTAATATTCGCACAACTAATGCAATTTGAAGGGATTCCTGTACCGGAAAGACAAACACTGTAAGTGCCATCATTAGGAAAAGTATAGGTCGGGTTGGGATTAATATTATTGGTCACACCATTGCCAAAATCCCAGCTAAACTGATCTGACAGGGGAGGTATCCTGGTAAGGGTGATTGTTTTGTCATTTACTATATAAGAGAAGTTAGTCTCTTTGCTAATCGAAATAAGAACTGAGTCCTGAACTGAACAATCTCCGGAGGTTACCTTAATATGGTAGTAACCTGTCTGAGGATTGGTCAACGTGCAATTGAAATTATCCTGAAGATCTGGTTCCCTCCAGTCCCACGAGTGGGGAGAGAATAATTCATCACCGGAAGCCTTAGGGTTGAATTCTTCAACACCAATCAAGGTTTGATCACCACATAGCAACGATTGATCTGGCCCTGCATAGATGGGTTCATCAGGAATAAGACAATAGTCGGATGTAAGTTTAATTATATAAAATTTCATACTACTTTCGGATCCCAGATAAAATTGATTAAGGTAGCAATTCTGTGACTTTACCGCGAGGTAGGAGTTCGTGCCGTCAGAAAAAATGGCACTCGGAAACCAGTTGTAATTATACAAATCATTCCCTCGTTGTACAAAGTGAGACTGTTCATAAAGCCACTTATCGCGTACATAAAACCTTGGATTATTTTCAAACCAATATAAAGCATAATCATCAAACACTGAGCAGGTCACAACAATATCATCAGTTGGTTCATAAAACAATTTTCCGGCAATCGTAGTCGCTTCAGATTCAATGAGACTGCCATTAAGCCCAAAGATTCTGGTAGCATTTTGAAAAATATAACCTCCAAGAGGACTCTTACTTACTACGTCATATGTCACTCTGTCAGAAAAAGCAACTAACCCCTGCACAGAAACGATTGTTGAATATGCCTCCCAATAAGTACTTTGAGAAAACAATTCAGCCCCGCCATCCGAAGTAATCTTCACGAGATTGGCGTTAGTATAATTTATTTGGAATGCTATGATCTCCTGATACGACCTTGCACTTAAAACGCACACCATGCCACTACCATTCGCCGCGATGTCAATTAAATCCTGGTTGTCAAAATCTACCGGTACAGACCAATCAGTGGTCAGGTCGAATTTAAAACGGGCAACTTTTTTCTTGCCGGCAACATATATTCCGTCATCGGTTATGATCATCTTGACTGGCGCTGAGATTGTCGGTAAAGGAACTGATCTCTCGGCAATTAGATTTCCCTGCTGATCATAAATGTATAGCAGACAGGTAGAATCTGATTTGGCCATGATATACAACGATGAGCCATGATAATACATTGATAAAAACTCTGCACTTACTGGTCTTGGCTTTATCCAGAGTTGGTTCCCATCCTGATCAATCTTTACCAGAAACTGACTTGCATCAGTAAATAAAGCATAGAGATTATGATCAGAGTCAGTGGTTAATGCGGCGCATTCGCCAGATATAGAGCTAAAATCTTTTAACCATGAAGAGCATGTTTGCCCGATAGTACTACTGACTACTAAGATGAATACTGCGACAAATAATAATTTGTGATAAATTAAATTTTTCATATTCTGTCTCTTGTTTTTTTGATTGATTACAAAAGTAAAAAAACATATCAGACATGTCTCATCAAGTGGCAATCAGCAATAATATATTATTGTAATGTTCACAAATTTTTACCCGATGAATAGTTTACAAGAGAATACCTGCCTGACTGTCAAACATAAACAGTTAAAGATTATTAAACTATATAATTATGGGAATTAAATAATTCCAGCATAATTCAAACCTTCATCAGAAATGAACAAATATAAAATAATACCTTATATGGTTTCCGCCTTTACCCGCCCACGATTCTCAAACCCAGGATACTTCCAATAAGGGTAAAGATAAAAAAAATACGCCACCAATCAGACGGTTCACTAAACAGGAATATACCCACCAGAACTGTTCCTACTGCCCCAATACCAGTCCATACGGCATAAGCTGTTCCCATGGGAAGCGTTTGCGATGCCTTGTTTAAGAGGATGAAACTTAAGGTAATAGAAATAAAAAAGCCAACAGACCACTTCCAGTTGGTAAAATTGTTTGAAAGTTTCAGACAGGTAGTGAATCCAACTTCAAACAGTCCGGCCACTACCAGGATAATCCAATTCATCGTATCAAAATATTTGCAACGCAAAGGTAGGAGGAATCTCATGCAGATTGCCTGAAAAAGATGAAATGGTATAAAGCTGATTCCCATGTTTGTTTGTTTTATCATGGCAATTATAAAACCTTATGTTAAAAATTTATTTCCAATGCTTGTTTGATATTGTGAAAAGTCCTTATCTTTGCAGCCTCAAAACCCTTTGCCCAGGTGGTGAAATTGGTAGACACGCTACTTTGAGGGGGTAGTGCCCGTTCGGGTGTGCAAGTTCAAGTCTTGTCCTGGGCACCAATTTAAAGTTCATTGTTTTGAGCCCAAGTGGCGGAATTGGTAGACGCGCTAGTTTCAGGGACTAGTATCCATCGGATGTGCAGGTTCAAGTCCTGTCTTGGGTACCAATCGAAAATAAAAAGCCTTGTAATCTGAATGATTACAGGGCTTTTTTGTTTTACCCGGAGAACGGTTGGGACGCTTTGTCAAGTTAATCAGTACGGATCATGTTCAAAAGTTGTGGGGGATGGAGGAAATAAAGACCTTTGCTGATAAATTTTAACGATTTATGGACAACTCCTATAGCACCTT
>Ga0154554_1014_pt1 | contig 39223 bp, 29 predicted proteins | sample RifGroF2_FD_105697 | JGI IMG/M metagenome (GOLD analysis project Ga0154554, IMG submission 105697) | Bacteroidetes bacterium GWF2_43_11 | reverse complement strand
CATAAATCGTTAAAATTTATCAGCAAAGGTCTTTATTTCCTCCATCCCCCACAACTTTTGAACATGATCCCACACCCCAACCATGTAGCAGTAGCATTTCTGTATATCTGATTTCGAAAAAGAGGCTGCCTCAACTTATGAGACAGCCTCTTCATGTTTTTAATTCAGTGAGAGCAAATAAAGGTTTCCTGTTACGCTTCGCATTGCCTGTAGTGAAGCAGAGTACGAAGTAAGCAGTTGAAGCCGCATCGTAAACGACAAACGGTAGCGCTTGTTTCCGGTCAAACCAGCCTTGTCATCATCACGAATTAGAGTAACATCTTCGGGTAAAGTAAAGAATCTCTTCATGCATTTAATTTGGTTACCAATTCGTTTTACCAACATTAAACGCAAAAAAGTTGTGCTTATTTCTTTACCAAGTAAAAATTTAACTCGTAAGAATGACCTGATGTTGAGCAACAAGTTTTCGAAGGTTTATCAATGCATACCGCATCCTGCCCAAGGCAGTATTAATGCTGACATCAGTCTTATCGGCAATCTCTTTAAAACTTAAATCGCCATAATGGCGCATCATTAACACCTCCTTTTGTTCTGTTGGGAGGTATTCAATCAATTTTCTTACATCACGGTGAATCTGGTCTGTCACCAGACGATCCTCAACCGAAGGATCCATCATGTTCAGGGTTTCAAAAATATCCTGATTCTCTCCTGACTCGACAGTTGGAAAACGTTTTGATTTCCGGAAATGATCGATAGTCAGGTTATGCGCTATCCGCATCACCCATTGGATAAATTTGCCCTCTTCCTTGTAGCTTCCCGATTTGATGGTATTGATAACCTTAATAAAGGTATCCTGAAACAAATCCTCGGCAAGATACTTGTCTTTAACTACCATTAAAAGGTAGGAAAAAACACGTGAACGATGACGGTTAATTAAAATTTCAAGGCTTGTTTCATTGCCAAGAAAATAGTTATTGACCAACTCCTGGTCGCTTAATTCGCAACGGTTCATGAGTTCCCTTTTTAAAAAAGTGAATGACTGAAAAAGGGTAAAGGTCAAGCTATAGGCAAAACAATTTAGACAGGTTAGACGGTACAAATATAGAGAAGAAATCACTAAATGCAACATTTTACCAAAAAAAACCTGAAAAAGGTTTTTCTTCTGCATCTCCTGATGCAGGATATATATGCTAATTTTGCACCCAGTTTCATCAAAAGCATTATTGTGAACAACTTCGAATCTCTTGATCCAAAAGAATATATACTCATAAAAGGCGCACGGCAACACAACCTGAAAAACATCTCAATGGCTATTCCCCGCAACAAATTTGTGGTAGTCACGGGTTTATCTGGTTCAGGGAAATCGTCATTAGCATTTGATACACTTTATGCCGAAGGTCAGCGACGTTACGTTGAAAGCCTGAGTGCATACGCCCGTCAGTTTTTTGGAAAAATGACCAAACCCAATGTAGATTACATTAAAGGAATATCCCCTGCCATCGCGATAGAGCAGAAGGTGAACAGCCGGAATCCCCGCTCAACAGTTGGCACCTCCTCAGAGATCTATGAGTATTTGAAGTTGCTATATGCACGAATCGGCCAAACCATTTCGCCAGTTTCAGGAAATATTGTAAAACGTGAATCGGTAACCGATGTGGTTGATTTCATCACCACCCTTGCCGAAGGAACCCGAATCGCCGTGTATGCACCCCTTAAGCTTCCGCCCGACCGATCGATATCCGTTCAGGCTGAAATACTGCTTCAGCAAGGTTTTACACGGCTTAGAATCGGGAAGGAACTTAAGCGGATTGAAGACATTTCGGCTGAACTGCAACAGGCCAAAGACTCAAAAAACATCAGTATTTTGCTCGACAGGCTGGCCGTTAAAACCGATGATGCCGAATTTTCAGCCAGGGTAGCCGACAGCGTTCAAACTGCCTTCTTTGAAGGACATGGTGAATGCATCCTCGAATGGTTTACAGGGGATGAAAGCCAAGAGCGGCTATTCACCAACAGATTTGAAGCCGATGGCATTAATTTCGAAGAGCCCACCGTCAATCTCTTCACTTTCAACAATCCCTATGGCGCATGTAAGCGATGCGAAGGGTTCGGAACAATTATCGGTATTGATGAAGACCTCGTCATCCCTGACAAGAACCTGTCAATCTACGAAGAAGCGGTTGCCTGCTGGAAAGGAGAAAAAATGAGCGACTGGAAAGATGCCTTCATTCATAATGCCGGTCGGTTCGGTTTTCCTGTCCATCGCCCCTATTCCGACCTGGATGAAAGCCAAAAAAAACTTCTCTGGCAAGGTACTGCCGGCGTTGAGGGAATTGACGATTTCTTTACCATGGTAGAGCAAAACCTCTATAAAATACAATACCGCGTGATGCTCTCAAGATACCGTGGACGCACGGTCTGCCCTGATTGCAAAGGAGCGCGGCTTAGAAAAGATGCCGGGTACGTTAAAGTAAATGGACTATCCATTCATGAACTGGTTAACATGCCCATCGACACCTTGTATGGCTTTTTTAATACCGTTAAACTCCAGACACAAGACCAAAAAGTTGCCGAAAGAATACTAATTGAAATTAAAAACCGGCTAAAAGTACTTAATGATGTTGGCTTGGGTTACCTTACCCTTAACAGGTTGTCAAACAGTTTGAGCGGGGGCGAATCTCAGCGTCTTAATCTGGCAACATCACTAGGATCGAGCCTTGTCGGGTCAATGTATATTCTTGATGAACCCAGTATCGGGCTTCATCCCCGGGATACCAACCGCCTGATCGATGTGCTCAGACATCTGCGCGATGTAGGAAATACAGTCATAGTGGTTGAGCATGATGAAGAAATCATCAGAGCTGCCGACCAGGTCATTGACATTGGCCCCAATGCCGGTTATGGTGGCGGAGAACTGGTGTTCCAGGGAAATCTGCATGAACTGCTGCAGGATACAAAAAGTTACACCGGGAAATACCTTTCGGGGGTTCTTAAGATTGCGCTGCCACTGCGTCGCCGGAAGTGGAAAGAATTTGTTGAAATTGAACAGGTAACTGAAAACAACCTGAAAAACATCAGTGTAAAATTTCCATTACATATACTCACAGCAGTAACAGGCGTGAGTGGCTCGGGTAAGACATCTCTCGTGAAAGGCGTCCTTTATCCTGCTTTGAAAAAGATCTATGGTGGGTATGGTGAAAAAACGGGGCATTATGGAAGACTATCAGGCGACTACCGCCAGCTTGAAGATGCCGAACTCATCGACCAGAATCCCATAGGCCGCAGCACACGTTCAAATCCGGCAACTTATGTAGGTGCCTGGGATGAGATCAGGTCGCTTTACGCAGAACAACCTTTGGCCGTAACTCGAGGCTACAAACCCGGATATTTTTCGTTCAACGTAGCTGGTGGACGATGTGAAGAATGTGAAGGCGAAGGCTTTGTGAGTATTGAGATGCAATTCATGGCCGACATCAAGTTACTGTGCGATTCCTGCAAGGGAAAACGCTTCAAGGACGAATTACTTGATGTAAAAGTTGATGATAAAAGCATCAGCGACATACTCGACATGACCATTGACCAGGCAGTTGAGCATTTTAACAACATGAAAGGAAACAAGGGGTCAGCAGGCCGGATTGCAAATCGTCTCCTGCCGCTTCAGGAAGTTGGCCTCGGTTATCTGAAGTTGGGTCAGTCATCGAGTACACTTAGCGGAGGAGAAGCCCAGCGCGTCAAACTCGCATTTTTCTTATCGAAAGGACAAACAGAAAAATCAACCCTGTTCATTTTCGACGAACCAACTACAGGTCTTCATTTTCACGACATCACAAGGCTCATGAGCGCTTTCAATGCCCTGATCGACAAAGGGCACACCATCATCGTAATTGAACACAATCCCGAGATCATCAAATCGGCTGACTGGGTCATTGATCTTGGCCCCGAAGGTGGAAACGAAGGAGGAAACCTTGTGTTTGAAGGAACGCCTGAAGCCCTGGCAAAATGCAAAGTGAGCTATACAGGAAAATACCTGAAAGCAAAAGTCTGAACACTTGATTGAAAATTTATTTAAAAAAGCAGTTCTGCCCGGAGTAAAAAAAATCAAACCCAATCAAGAATACCGGTTTCCCTGAAAGCATTATTCGACCACCCTGCCATCCGTCAGGTGAATGGTACGGTCAGCCTGAGCTGCAAGTTCCGGATTGTGGGTCACGATGACGAAGGTTTGTTGCATAGATGAGCGAAGATCAAAGAAGAGTTGATGCAACTGATTGGCAGCATTGGTATCGAGATTCCCTGAAGGTTCGTCTGCCAGCACAACATCAGGATTGTTGATCAGGGCACGGGCCACCGCGACCCGTTGTTGCTCACCACCCGAGAGTTCAGAGGGTTTATGATGAAGTCGCTGACCAAGACCCAGTTTTTCCAATAGTTCAACAGCCCTTTGTTGGGCTTTTTCGCGGGATTCCCCGGCAATAAATGCAGGGATGCTAACATTCTCGACCGATGTAAACTCAGGCAGCAGATGATGAAACTGAAACACAAATCCAATGTGCCTGTTCCGAAAAGCCGAAAGCCGGGCATCATTGAGTTGCGTAACCAATTCCCCGCCTACCCGTACCTCTCCTTCGCTCGGCCTGTCTAATGTCCCCAGAATATGAAGCAAGGTTGATTTACCGGCTCCTGATGGACCAGTTATAGTAACCACCTCACCTTTCGAGACAGCCAGACTAACTGACCTCAAGACAGTTAATTCACCGAAACGTCTGGAGACATCATTTACTTCCAATATCAGCTTTTCCATGGTCTAACTGTTTGATTTCCGGAACCACTGCCGGACGTTTTGATAATCTAGATAATACAGAATTTTCAAACTGAGGTTATTCAACTGAGGCTGTTCAAACGTACGCGAGAAATTGTCGAAAAAACCTCCGGCAACTTCCTGATCCTCTGTGATAAGTGCATTCTTCCACACCAGGGAGACATTACTGCCAGGCGCAAATTCCCAGCGAAAGGAAAGGTCTATGTTAAATGAATTAAAGTTGAAGTCGGCTTTGTAATCGGTGCTGGTTTCATCAAGATATCCATCCTCACGCAACAGAAAATATTGATCATAATGTCCTTGGTACCAGTAATGCCGGGTCCACAGGTTGAGCGACAGGTTATTCCGGAAGACATAGGTGGTACTCAAAGAATTTTCGACACCTGTGACGGTCCTGCGCCCGAAGACGCTTCTTCCTGCAGAATCTGTTGTAGCAAAGCCTCGATCCTTACCCCGACCGCTGAATGTTATCTCGAAAGTAAAGGAAAGATGATTATCAACCCTTACGATTGGACTTAGTTCTAAATAATATTCTGAAGAGCCATCACTTGCCGAGGTATAGGCAAGATACCCGTCGAAAGCAAACGGTTTCCGGTAATCACTTGAGAAACCAAAAGAGCCATTTACAAACCCCGGTAGCATGAAATGCCTACCGGGAATCCGCGGTTCATAAAAATCAAAGGTCTCCAGCGGAGCCCATGAGAGTGATCCCCAATAAGAGGTGTAACGCAGATCGGTTCCATTGGCCTTAATCGTAAAGGTTAGGTTTTCATTCTTCGTTGTGAGATAATGAAGACTGTTATAGACTTCGAATGTTGCTTCCATATCCCGTAGTCTCCAGAAAGGTTCGAAGATGTAATAACTCACTAACAACTTATTAACAATCTGACTATTGCGTTGTGTTATTCCAAGATCATTTGCATCAAAACGATCATTCATCAGATTATGCGTCAGGCTGTACTGCCAATTTCCACTAATCTTTCCCAGCATCAGATCATATTTGTAACCATAATCTCCTTCATATCCGGGCTTTGATTCATTAAAATTATAAACCTGACTAACGGCACCCCCAACTGATAAACCATATACGTTGGAAGCATTGTGAAGAGTAATCCCGGCACCTGTTACATTGGCCCGGCGGGCATGGTCATCACGCAATACACTGGTATTTATAAGATACGCCGACCCATTGTTGCGTAAAGACTGATCCAGAACAAGAATATTATAATTTGTAAATGGCTGCGTTAAAACAGACCTTTCCCGCCCCAAAGAATCAACCACAGTGGCCCGGGTGTTATCGGTAAGCGCATTCAGCACTCCTATAGCCAGACCATTTTTATTTCGCCCCGAGAACTTGATGGCATTAAGTAAATGGGCAGTAGCCGGGTTATTCTCTACCTCCTCCCCTTCATTCAGATCACTTTGAACAGAATAATATCCGGAAGGGACACCAGCAATCCTTCTGGAATAAAAAAGATTTCCTTTTTGAAACAGATCAACTGCTTCCTGAAAAAAGGGACGCTGTTCATCGTAGGAAACTTCAAAAGCAGACAAATTCTTGACAATATTATCAGATTTGACCTGACTAAAATCGGGTAACAACGACACATCCAGAGTAAAGCTTTCATTTAGTCCATACTTCAGATCCATGCCTCCCGAAACCGAATGAGAAAAGTTGCTCTTATCCCCGATATCGTAGGGATAATGTTCAAGTCCTGCTGACAAGTATGGCGTCAGAGATAACCTCACCGGGGCATTAACATCTCTGATGCCTGCCAGTTTTCCCCAATTGATGATGTTATTTGCAGCTCCCTTAACCTCCAGTACCCACTGATCAGTTTCACGATAGCGCCGGATTCCCCGACTAAGCTGAATAGCCCACTCATGCTCCTCCTTTCGGGGAAAACGGATGGCTGAATAGGGAATCTCAATCTCTGCAATCCACCCTTTATCATTGATACTGGAATGGCTGATCCAAACGGCGTCAAAGGTTTCATCGGCAAACCGGCTATCAATCTGTACTCCTGCTGCAGTAACAGTAAACAGGTAAGAATCGGTGGCACTTCCGTACGTATCGAACTCAATGGTGAATTGATCAGTATTCAGGTTTTCGTTGTCACGCTCCCCGAGCTGCCACAATATACTGTCCGGATTTGGATCATACATGACAGCTCCGATATAGAGCGCCCCATCGTTAAAAAGAACTTTCACCTCAGTCTCAAAACTGGCTTTTACATCATAAACAGGCACATATTGCCGAAAACCAGTCATCACCGGAGCTGTTGCCCATGCTGGCTCATTCAGCCGACCGTCAATCACAATCCTGTCGCTGGTTCGTAAAGCAACCCCTTGTTTTGTCTGACCAAAGAATATGAAAGGCAGAAATAAAAAAGTTGCTAAGAAAAGGATCGGGGCAGATGTTTTCATAATCCAATTAAGAATGGCTAAATTACGTCATTGGCAGGAAATCGCCAAAACTGACTTCCGAAATGGATGACGCCATTATATCATCAGTAATTTTGGAGGTTAATCCCTCATTTTTGTAAACAAACATAGGTCGATGTTGTTATTAGCCTGTAATTGACATCACACTGATTTTCATAAACCGGAATAAACTTAGTTTCATAAGCTTACCAAAATCCTTATTCACATGAACCTTCATGAATATCAAGGCAAATTGATTTTACGGAAGTATGGGGTTTCAACCCCCGAAGGCATATTAGCTTTCACCCCGAAAGAGGCCACCAAAGCTGCTCAGGATCTGGGCAAGAATACCGGCACTACCCGTTGGGCCGTTAAAGCGCAAATTCACGCCGGCGGCCGGGGAAAAGGCGGTGGTGTAAAAATTGCCAAATCACTCGATGAAGTCGGGCAGTATGCAGAACAAATAATCGGGATGATGCTGGTAACACCACAGACAAGCACTCAGGGCAAATTGGTAAGAAAAGTGCTTATCGAAGAAAACATTTATTATGCCGGCCCCGAACCTACACTTGAATTTTACATGAGTGTACTGTTAAACCGCCAGGAAGGGAGGAACATGATCATGTACTCACCACGTGGTGGAATGGACATCGAAGCTGTGGCAGAAGAAACGCCCGAAGCCATCTTTACCGAAATGATTGACCCGAAAGTCGGGCTTACCGGATTCCAAGCCCGCCGTATTGCCTTCAACCTTGGCTTGTCGGGTAATTCATTCAAGAACATGGTCAAATTCGTCGGAGCACTCTATCAGGCCTATATAGGAGCAGATGCCTCGCTGTTTGAAATTAACCCGGTAATCAAAGCTGCCGATGGCCGTATCTTCGCAGCCGACGCCAAAGTCGCCATCGACGGGAATGCGCTCTACAGGCATCCCGACATTGAGGATATGCGCGACTTCGAAGAAGAAGATCCCACTGAGGTGGAGGCAGGCATGCATAAACTTAATTATGTAAAACTTGACGGCAATGTCGGTTGTATGGTAAATGGCGCTGGTCTGGCCATGGCCACCATGGATATGATCAAGATGTCGGGTGGCTCGCCTGCCAATTTCCTCGATGTAGGTGGCACCGCAGACGCCAGACGCGTTGAGCAGGCCTTCCGTATCATCATGAAAGATCCTAACGTAAAAGCCATTCTGGTAAATATCTTCGGGGGTATTGTTCGCTGCGACCGTGTAGCTCAAGGCATTGTTGATGCATACAACAACATCGGAACTATTCACATCCCCATCATTGTAAGACTTCAGGGGACAAATGCCGAAGAAGGAAAAGCCTTAATTGATCGCTCAGGGCTGAAAGTTCATTCAGCAATCAGGCTTGAAGATGCAGCCAAGCTCGTTGATCAGGTGTTAAAATAATCAAGTCTTCAATAGGTTGGCTGTTTTTTCAACCGATTTTTCCTTTAATTTTGCACCTGCAAATCAGTTCATATGATTCAAATATCTGGTGATACGCATTTTGCTTTTGCGTATCACCTTAATTTTTAACACAATGCAAGTATCAAAAAACAAAGTTGTATCGCTAACCTACACCCTGCGTCTCAATGATGAGCAGGGAGAATTAGTTCAGGAAACAGGAAACGACCAGCCATTGGTTTTCATCTATGGATCAGGCATGTTACTTCCCGCCTTCGAATCGAACATTGTCAATCTAAAGACAAAAGATCTGTTCAGCTTTGGCCTTCCTGCAAGCGATGCCTATGGTGATTTCAATCCTAATGCAGTTATTGATCTCGATATCAATATTTTTAAAGAAGATGGCAAATTGAATGAAGAGCTCGTTCAAATTGGCAACACCATCCCGATGCAGGACAGCGAAGGAAACCGAATGGACGGTGTAGTTGTGGAGCTTACTGATACAAATGTAAAGATGGATTTTAACCATCCGCTGGCTGGCAAAGACCTCCATTTCTCCGGCGAAATCGTAGAACTCCGCGAAGCTTCTTCCGAAGAACTGGCACACGGTCACGTTCACGGCCCTCACGACCATCACCACTAAGACTGGCAAATGAAACAAAAAGAGCGATCGTGAAGGATCGCTCTTTTTGTTTCTATATATGGCTATTGATCATTAAGAAGTATTTTCTCTTTTGCCGTGACTACAGAGGCAACCTCCGCCTGACCCGTGTAATTAAATTAGCAATTGTCGAAACAAAAGCAACCCCGGCAGCAAGTGTCCCAGCCTGACCTAATGTTTTAAGCCCCAATTCGATCGCCTCAGTTGTGCTTCCCTGTACAACAGCAAACATAGTATTGTACATTCCGGCACCAGGTACCAGAGGAATGAGTGCACAAATAATGAGCGTGGTAACCGGTGTTCGCAGTTGCCTCGCTACAATTTCCGAATAAGCGCTAAAAAGCACTGACGCAGGCAGCAGACTATAAACCTGGGAAATCCCTGCAGATAATGCCAATTGATAAGTGACCCAGGCAATCATCCCTCCCCCGGCTGCCCAATACTTATTATTCCCCCTGATATTAAAAATCACGGCAAAACACAACGTGGCAATATATGATGCAATTGCATTGGTTAACATCAGATATTCCCTCCAAGAAATTGTATCCAAAGCCCTACGACAATACCCGATCCTGCAGCCAGCGTAACTGCAATCATGATCGCCTCAGCGCCACGCGTTACTCCAGCCACCAGATCGCCTGCCAGCGTATCGCGTATAGCATTGGTAATTGCCAAGCCTGGTACCAGTAACATCATTGAACCAATAATAATCAACGAAGGGTGTTCCCCCAATCCAAGCCATACCGACAGTAACCCCAGGAAAGTCATGATGGCACCTCCCGCGAGATTAACAAAGAAATCATTAACTCCGAGCCCTGAAACACTGGTTGTGATTAACTTAGCAACAAGGCCTACAAGGAATGCAGAAAGAGCATCAGCCAGATTACCACCAAACATTATGGTAAAGGCTGCTGCAGCAATGGCTGCAGTACCAATCACCACCTTTGGCTCACGTGATTTCTTCCCATCGATTTCTACCAGGTTACTGTAGAAAACATCCAGAGGCAATGGATTCAAAACATTTTGACGTGACAACTCATTGACAAGGGCAATTTTCTCAAGATTCACCGTACGATGTTTAACGCGCTTGATTACCGAACGAACATCAGCAGGAGTCTTGCTGGCAGAGGCCATAATCCCCGTAGGGGTTACAAAACCCTCAGCCACCTCAATTCCGAATGACTTGCATATTCTGGAAATGGTCTCTTCAACCCGATAGGTCTCCCCACCGTTCTCAAGAATAATCTGTCCGGCATAAGTTGCTATATGTAATATCTTGCCCGTCTCCATTCAGTATATTAGTTAATAATTCAAACACCGCCTATATATAATCACGCCGTATCAAAAGGCCGAGTTCCTCCAGTTCATTCATTGCCTGGTTAATCAATTCCACTTTTGTAGCATAGCCACAGAAAGCTGACTTAAATCCATTCAAAATAAGATACTTGAGCTCTTCAGCATTAAAGCCAAACTCTTTGATGGCAATCATATATTCATCAGTTAATGTGGTATTCGAGACCAATCTGTTATCAGTATTGATCGTTACGCGAAGACCATAATCAAAGTAGAATCTGATGGGATGATGTGCAAGGGAGTCCACGGCCTTTGTTTGTACATTCGAGGTGATACACATCTCAAGCGGAATTCTGTGATCGTTCACATAGTTCAATAAATCACCATTCTCCAGCAGGCGTGTACCATGCCCTATTCGGTTGGCACTAATATGGTGCAGTGCCTGATGTATGGATTCCGGGCCATAGCCTTCACCAGCGTGAACAGTTGTATTAATATTATTTTTAATAATCATGCTGAAAGCCTCTTTGTGATCGCGCGCAGGAAAATCTTTCTCGGCACCTGCCAGATCAAATCCAACCACACCTTTGTTTTTAAAAGCCACAGCCAGCTCAGCTGCGATGATCGACTCTTCGGGATTATTATGGCGCAGGCTGCAAATTATAATGCCGATCTTTATGTTCATTTTTCTTTCGGCAAGCTCCTTCCCTTTCAGCACAGCACTAATGACCTCCACGAGCTTCATTCCCCGGTCGGTATGTAGCACCGGGGCAAACCTGATCTCCAGGTACCTTACATTCTCTGCGACGCAATCCTCTGCAAGCTCATAGGTAACTCGCTGAAGCGCTTCAGCCGACTGCATAACTGAACAGGTTATATCAAATGTCTTCAGATATGTCTCCAGATCCTGACAATCTGAACCTACTGCCAATATCGAATTTAATTTTTCAGGATCAGTTGACGGAAGCTCAATTCCTTCTTTTGCAGCAATATCTATAATAGTTCCAACTCTTAATGAACCGTCGAGGTGACAGTGAAGCTCAGCCTTGGGTAATTTCTTCACAAGATCGTATGTAAGTTCGGGAACAGCTTTTTTCATTGTTTTTATCTTTAATGGTTATTCAGCTCCGCTATCCCAATGTCATTTCGTACTTTTGGAAACGCAAAACCTGTATCATATGTTGACTAATTTACGTAAGCTTTTACTATTTGTTTCACTTTTAATCTCATTACTCTCCGTTCAGGGACAATCAACGGGTGACCAAAAGATTGAATGGCTCACATTTCAGGAGGCAATAAAACGCAATGCCACGAATCCAAAAAAAATATTTATCGATGTCTTTACCGATTGGTGCGGTTGGTGCAAGCGAATGGATGCTACAACCTTCAAAGACAGCACAGTCGTCATGACATTTAATAAGTACTTCCATGCGGTAAAGCTCGATGCAGAAGGCAATGATACAGTCGTTTTTTCAGGATATACCTTTATCAACCCCAACCCGGGAGGAAAAAGGTCAACACATCAGTTGGCTGCCGCCCTGCTTCAGGGAAAGATGTCTTATCCGTCGTTTGTAATACTTGACGATTCAAACCGAATGCTGACCACTCTCCCAGGATTTCAACCCGTGGAAAGAATCATTCCGGTGCTTAACTTCTTCGGGGAAAACAATTACAAAAAGATGAGCTGGGAACAGTATTCCCAAAAAATAGCAGGGCAAAAACAAATGCAGTCTGATCCCAAAAAACCGGAATAACAGACTGCATACAGTTTCAGATCGTTTCCGTTACACTTCCAGATTTACCGGATCAGCAACCGGTTCGTCAATAATGGCATACCTGATCACATCAAGCATACTGTCAACATAATGGAAGGTAAGCCCCTCGAGGTAAACATGTTTGATATCCTCAACATCCTTTCTGTTCTCGACCGACAGAATAACATCGGTAATGGCAGCACGCCGGGCAGCAAGCATCTTCTCTTTAATTCCGCCTACCGGCAATACTTTTCCCCTTAGCGTAATCTCACCTGTCATGGCCAACTGATTTCTTACTCTTTTCTGGGTAAAAGCCGAGGTAAGGGCGGTAAGCATTGTAATACCGGCCGAGGGACCGTCTTTAGGAGTGGCTCCTTCCGGTACGTGAATATGGATATTCCAGAATTTAAACACCTTGCTGTCGATACCAAGCAGATGACTGTGCGCTTTGATATACTCATAGGCGAGGGTGGCCGATTCTTTCATAACATCGCCGAGGTTTCCTGTAAGCGATAATTTACCATCACCACGGCTCAGACTGGCTTCAACGAAAAGAATTTCACCACCCACCGCGGTCCAGGCCAATCCGGTTACAACACCTGCAACTTCATTCGAGATATGCTTTTCGCGCTGAAACATCTGAGGACCCAGAATATCTTTCAATCCGGCAACAGTCAGCTTGCTGTCATTTGCGCGATCTTCGGCAATGGCAAGTGCTTTATTTCTGACAACCTTGGCAATGAGCTTTTCGAGGGTTCTTACCCCCGACTCGCGTGAATAACTATCGATCATCGCTTCGATAATGGGCTGGGAGAATTTCAACTGGCTCTTTTTCAAACCATGCTCAGCCAACTGTTTAGGAATCAAATGGCGCTTGGCAATTTCGATTTTCTCTTCGAGCAAATAACCACTGATATCGATGATTTCCAGCCTGTCGCGTAATGCGGGGTGAATAGTAGCAAGACTATTGGCTGTAGCCACAAACATTACATTGGAGAGGTCGAATTCAATTTCAAGAAAGTTGTCATAGAAGGTATTGTTCTGTTCGGGATCCAATACCTCAAGCAATGCCGAAGCAGGATCCCCATGGAAAGTATTCCCGGCAACCTTATCAATCTCATCAAGCACAAATACCGGGTTCGAAGACTTCACCTTTTTAAGGCTTTGAATGATCCGGCCTGGCATTGCACCAATATAGGTCTTGCGGTGACCCCGAATCTCTGCCTCATCACGAAGGCCACCTAACGACATCCTGACATACTTGCGTCCGATAGCTCGCGCGAGCGATTTGCCAAGACTCGTCTTTCCAACACCCGGAGGTCCCAGAAGACATAAAATAGGCGATTTCATGTCACCCTTAAGTTTCAACACAGCAAGGTATTCACGAAGCCTCTCCTTTACTTTTTCGAGACCATAATGATCAGCATCTAGAATCTGGCGGGCTCTGTTCAGATCCAGATTATCGTGCGTAAACACATTCCAAGGAAGAGCGACCATCGTTTCGAGGTAGTTTAGTTGGATGGTGAATTCTGCCGAAGCCTGATGCATCCGCTGAAACTTCTTGAGTTCGCGATGAAACACTTCAGCCACTTCAGGCGACCACTTCATTTTGGCTGCCTTAGTGTATAATTCATTAAGAATCTCCTTGTTAGGATCACCGCCCAATTCCTCCTGAATAGTCTTCATCTGCTGATGAAGCATATAGTCGCGCTGCTGCTTGTCGAGTTCAACCTTTACCTTGTTCTGAATCTCGGTCTTCAAATCTACTACCTGAATCTCCTTACTTAGAATGGTGAGTACATCCTGTGCCCGCCTGGTGGGATTCACCGATTCGAGTAAGCGCTGCTTCTCCGAAATTTCAAGATTCAGATTAGATGTGATAAAATTAAGCAGAAAAGTAGGCGATTCAATATTTCCGATGGCAAATGCGGCTTCGGAAGGAATACTGGGTGATTTTCGAACTATCTGAATAGCCAGATCTTTCACCGATGAGATGGTTGCATTGTAAGTTCTGTTGTTACGCGGTACCTTATCCTCGTTGTATGCTTCAACTTCACTGATCAGAAAAGGGTCGGAAGAGACCGGTTTTGTCATGCGAAACCTGCGCTTTCCCTGAAGTATTGCAGTGGTATTACCATCCGGCATCTGGAGAGTTTTGATGATATAGGCCATAGTTCCCACCTCAAAAAGATCGGCAAATTCGGGATCTTCAATATTAGCATCCCGTTGGGCAACAACACCTATGGTCCTTCCTTTTTTATAATACTCACGGATCAGTGCGATCGATTTATCTCGACCCACTGTAATCGGAATAACGACACCAGGAAACAGTACCGCGTTGCGCAAAGGCAAAATCGGAAGAGTTTTCGGTAACACTTCACGGTTCATCGACTCCTCATCTTCCGGGGTCAAAAGCGGAATAAACTCTGCCTCCCCCTGCATAAAATCGGTTAACTGGAGCAGGTTTCCGTTGAAGTCAGTTTCTTTCATAATATGAACGTCAAATTGTCAGATTGATTCAGACACGCATCAGCGAAAAAGCCACCGAACGAGGCTGATATCAACCTATACTATTAATAAACAATTAATTAAACTTTAAACACATACGCAACCATTAATGGTTGCGTACAAACACTTGATTCATTTCAACAACAATGCCATGAATTCAACTCATTAAAAAACGTCGCATCTAATCCCGGCATTGTCAGGAACCGATGCGACGAATTCTATAAAAAACTTATAACCGGATGTTGTTGAAAGTAATGTTATAAACACTGGTCAGCAGGCTGCGCTCCGTCTGATCAAAATCAATCCCTCGCCGTTTATAAACATAACTCGCCACTTCAATGGCCTTATTAATGTCGTATGAATTGAAACCGGTAGGGCCTCCCCAGACAAACGACGGCACGAAGTTGCGCTGATATCCTGAACCAAAAACATTGCTGTTCACACCAACCACCGAGCCGGTATTAAACATTGAGTTGATACCGGTTTTTGAGTGATCACCCATAATGAGACCCAGAAACTGCATCCCGGTATCGATAAAACGTTCCTGCGAATAATTCCATGCCCTTACATTTCGGTAGGTATTATTCAGATTTGCCACTGTTGTTCCGGCTGCCAGATTGCACCATTTACCGATAACTGAATGACCCAGATAGCCATGATGTGGCTTGTTGGAAAAGGCCAGAAGAATTGAATTCTCAATCTCCCCTCCCACTTTTACATGAGGGCCAATTGTGGTAGCACCATATAAGATGGTTCCCATCTTCACCACTGCCGAATCGATCATCGCAACAGCTCCCCGGATATGGGCACCGTCCATCACATGAACGTTTTCACCAATATATATAGGGCCATCTGTTGCGTTAAGCGTGACATTTTCGAGAACAGCCCCCTTTTCTATAAAAATATTCTCAGGCGATGTCACCATAACATGTTTCGGAATTGGCTCACTGCTCCTTCCTGAGGTAATCAGCTTGTAATCATTGATGATAGCAGCATTGTTATTGGCCAGCAAATCCCATGGATAATTAATCTTCATCACCTCTGACTTTGTCATCTTTTCAGTGATACCCTCGGTGTCCCCTTCGCCGATCTTATCGAGATCCTCAGCTATCACATGCAGGGCAATGATGCTATCGGAACCGATAATTGCCTCATTGGGCTTAAGATTCCTGATCTCTTCTATGAGAAGCGGAGTAGGACAGACTGAGCCATTGATCAGAATATTCTGTGCACCTTTGATAATTGGAAATTTTTCAGATAAGTATTCCTCTGTCAGCGTGGAGGTAACAATACCCATCATCTTTTCCCATTTTTCCCTGATTGTCAGAATCCCGAAACGGATATCGCTCACGGGACGTGTAAAGGTTAGTGGTAAAAGATTGTTGCGCGAATAATCATCAAAAAGTATATAGTTCATAGCATCCGGATTTTAAGATGTTCTAATTTATCAGATTACAAAAACCAGCAAGTGGTTGCATTTCCTGTATCAATGATACGAATTTTAATACAATCTATTGCAGAATGAATGAAAATATTATCAACATTCAATTAACAACTGGAAGTGTATACTGTTTGATTGAAACCACGAAAAACAGAAAAAGCCCTCATCAGGAGGGCTATAATACTTTCAGGAAATCGCAACCACTTACTGGGCGCGATTCTCGTAGTGCTTCTGATACCTGCTTTTGAACTTATCAACACGGCCGGCAGTATCAACAAGCTTCATCTTACCGGTATAGAACGGATGTGAAGTATGCGAAATCTCAAGCTTAACCACCGGATATTCAACACCATCTTCCATCACGATCGTTTCTTTAGTTTTTACGGTCGAACGGGTGATAAACGTATAATCATTGGACATATCTTTGAAAACCACCAGTCTGTAATCACTCGGATGAATGTCTTTTTTCATGATATCAACACTTTAATTTTAAGAGGTGCAAAGGTAGAACTTTTCCTGTAATTAACTATCTAATTTTAAAAAAAATCATTTTTTAGCCAACAAAAATAACATCGTATCCACACCATCAGCATAATCGTCCAAGCCAGGCTGCTGGCTGGTCCCAAATGGAATGGACTTTTCATACCAGCCGCCAGCACTTACAACACACTGAATTGCGGATGCCTTGGAAATAAACTCCTGCCTTAATGAATCAGGGGTACTATAACGGATAAGATTAATCACGGCTACCGGTGTTACCCATTCGGTATGATACCGTAACAAGAGAGCTCCCGTGTCATAAAACGGCTGGTTGTTGATTAGCATCAGGGCCTTCTGGTAATCATAATTGTTAACCCACTTGTTACACTGAATCAGTTCTGCACTCCTTCGGGCCAAACCTTCACACAAAACTGAAGGATCATAATTTTCAGGTATAAAGCAGGCCGACACATTCCGGCAACCCAAACCGTAATACAGGGTTATATCATCGGCCAGCGCATTCAGTTCCGGCTCATCCTCGCCTCCCCTCAAAACAGCTATTCCGGTCCGGTTTGATCTGATCAGGTGAGGCCATCGTGAAAAATAGTACTCGAAATACCGGCTGGTATTTCCTGATCCCGTAGCTATCACCTTGTCAAAATCGCTGACAATCTGATCAGTAAACACAGAACTACCAATAAAGCCTGGTTCAAGCTCCTCAACAACGCGCGCCATGGCAGGAATCAGAAACCGGTCATCTGACGATACTTTACCCAGATAGCTATGACCCGACATCAGCACACAAAGCCAGTCATGAAAACCAACCGCAGGGATATTTCCGGCAGACACTACAAGCACCCGTTCCTGTATTACCTGGTCTTCCTGCAAGTAACCCGATGCCCAGGCTAACAACAGAGACGCATCAAGCATTGGAACTAAGGCAGACAAGGCACGTGAAACCATCTGCATCGTGAACCAGCCATTATGTAAAGCAGACTGTTCAATAGCCTCCCTGATGATAGCACAATGCCGCTGATCAACAACGCTATCATCCTGACCGGTTACAACGGCCAGAACACGACCCAGCCCGGCAAATGCCGACACACGCTGATTAAGGGAAAGGAGACGATTTATCATGATGCGAAAATAATCATAAATCGAAGGCATGAACCTGACTAATCCACAAAATTTTAATCAGCATCAAAATCATGTAAAGACATATCAGGATTCCATCCATGTTTTGAATACTTTAACCCTTATATCGGTTTCCTTTCAGTTAATACTGGAGGTTGGGTACTTACGGTCATCAAACGCGCCTTCAGCTTTTATTATTTCATTATCTAAAACGCATTGAATACTAATGAATTTGCTAAAAACAATTCTGCTTTCATGAGTAATTCAGGCTTAAGAAGGAATATAAGCTTTACGAAATATTTAAGGTGCTTGCGTATAAATTGAAACAGCAACGGATTCCGAATTACAGCATTTTAAAACGCCATTCTGGCAATGAGGCTCTAAAAAGCATGACGCTGTTGAATGGAAGTTTTTCAAGCAGGGATAGCGTGTGAAACCCGGCAAATCCTCAGTCGTGTTTAATCTGCAGGGTTCCCGGTGGCGGAGCAGGCTGACTTGTATAGTGCATTAATCCGCTATCAGTGCAGCCATTTGCCGTGCTCACAACTACACTGTATGTCCCGGTATTGAAGACTACAATTGTACGGGATGTTGCCCCGGTGTTCCAATGGTAGATAAATCCAGGACCGGCACCTGCATCCAGAATTACCGATTCCCCGGCACACTTGATGAGATCGGGACCAAGGTTTACTTCGGGTTGCGGGTTCACTGTAAGCACTGCCGTATTGGTACTGTCACAACCAGTTAGCAAACTTGGCCCCCCGCTCACATACACGCCTGCAGTTTTCCTCCATCCTCCTGCCAGCCAGATGCTGTCACCATTACAAATGGCATAGGTTTGTGTAATGGGCTGGCTCCTGTGATGCAGAAAGTTCAGGGGTGTTAGCGTCTGGCTCAATGCATACCACCAGGTATTTATTGTATTTGCATCTCCTGTGCTGTAACCCCACGAATGACAACCTGATGAAGGTTGTAGGCAACCATCCAGATTTATCGCACCTCCTGTCAACAAAGTATCAGCCCAATAGCTCTTTGGTGCAGGGCCAGCTGGACGGACCAGTGCAATCTTTATCCCTACAGAACTTTCTGCATCGTAAAGGGGTAAATTGGTCAGGCCTGCCGTAACCTGACCCTCTATACGTATAGGTGCTCCATTTGGTACAGGTTGGCCTAAACCATTGATTCCGTTCCAGATAAAGGTATTCATGCCAACAACAACAGGCCCTGCAATACTTACATCTTCAGGCTGATAACCAGACTGTGGATTAACATGAATTATCAAATCAACAACCCCCGAGGCTGTAGAGTTTACATTGATGTTTACCAAGCCGGTACACGAGAGTGGCGAAACGAAAAAAGCAGTTACATTGCCAAGTCCCCCACTTGGATAAATAACCGGGTCAGGGTTGTTGAGAAATATTTTATATTGCCCGTATTGGACCCTGCCAGGTTGTGATACCCGGTCATAAGTAAGATTACCGGTGGAAGTACACCCTGTGGCATTGCTGCACACACCGAAGACAAATGGCTTAAACTGATTGAAACTTACTTCTGTAACAATATGATCATCTGAATAAACGTAAAATTTCCCCTTGAAGGCGCGATCCATATCCATGGTACTGAACACCCAATTTTTTGACCACAGCCTGCCATTGATGGCCACATTGGAAGCAGTACTCACAGTAACATCGAAGAAATGGACATTCAATTTTCCTGTTGAGGGAATCACAAATTCAAAATAATAATCGCCGGTGGTAAGCGGCTGATACATCAAAGCATTGTATCCTCCTGTTGTAATAACCGAAGGCCCGGCGCAGGCCTGGTTATAGTTGTCGAGATAACCCTGACTTCCTGTACCCAGTGTACCAGTCATCAATGCGGTTCCGGAAGGGCTGTACAGTGTGTAGGTAAAGGTAAGCCCCCATTCCATCCCGAATCCAAACCATATCTTTTCTGAAGTTGAATTTACCCGAACATTAAGGCGACCATCAGGCCCGGCACATGAAGCCGCAAATGCAGGATAGTCGCCGAAACTACAGTGAGGCCATAACTCACAGATGTCTGATGCCGTTGGCATAACCTGCTTTGTCCCCTCGGCACTGGTTAGCGCAGGAAGGAGCCAAACGAACAGGATAAGTATATGGAGACCTTGCGAACGAGGCATCTTTTGGAAAATGATTGGCGGTAAATGAAGTAATTTGTTTAAACCATGTAGCATTTTTCTTCCGGGTTAATAAACGATTCATGCCTGGTTATGCGCACCAAACGACAACTATCCTCCATAGATTACCGGTGTTTTTGAAACTAATACAAACAACTCCCTCTATAGGAAACAGGTCGGTGTTCAGGTGACTTTGCCCCGCCAAATTCGCAGCCCATTGTAAAAAATCTAACAAAGAGAATTTTAGTCTTTCATATGACTTATGCCGCGGTGGCTGATGGATGAAGAGCACGATACGGCATCGATAATTACACTTAATCACTCACCACTATCTTCCACACCCGCTGTTCGCCCTTGCATTCTACCCTCAACAGATAGATGCCGGGAGCCAGTGTTTCAAGATTTATGCTATTGGTGGAAATCAGGTTGCTGAAGCTCAGTACAGGCCTGCCATTGACGTCGCAAAGCTTGCCAGTTGCCACCTCATCACCCAACCGTGTGATGTCAATATGCATTTCGTGGCTTACAGGGTTGGGGTACACCTGCACGTCGCTCAGTAATTCCCCGGCTCCGGCGGGCTTAAAATCCAGAAGCCTGAGTAAGGCAGAGTCTTCTGAATTCTTCATATCCTTCACCTCGAGCCAGCGAGCGGTACGGTTACCTGAGGCGTCGTAGGAAAAATTCACAGTTTGGGAAAATACTTCCATTGTCAATAATGAACAAAGGCAGATTGCTGCGAAGGTTAAAAAATTTCTCATTTACTTATTAATTAGAAACATATCAAGTCTATCTTCAATTACAATGCTTCGACTTCAAAATTCCACTTCCACTGATTGACCCTATAGAGGACATACCTGCAACGGTCACTGATTTTACTGCTAGCGCTGATGCAACTGAGCTATGGTTTACAAGGAACACGGTTACAAATTTAAAAGCGCAAAGCTACAAAATTATAAATACTATACTCAGTACCTCTTTCAGAAGATTTAGGCTCTAAGTTAGCCTTACATCCCCGTATCAGTAACTCTGAGTTGTTGGCTTCAGGTTGTTTTACAAGCACAAAGTTCGCTATGCGGTTGTGGAGGTATAACTAAAAGAACGTATGGCTTGTGGTTAGTAATAAGAAGAACGAACGATTTAATAGCGAAATGGTATAATCAGCAATTACAGCTGAATGATCACATTCTCAAACAGTGGGGTTTCTGCCTCTTCTCTTCCTGAGTACGAATGTGATAGATTGACAAACAGTTTTTGCATTATTTAAGCGCTTTCAAATAAAGGCAAAGCAAAATATTTTCACGTAAAAGCGGGTAGAACCAAAAGATTAAGGAATTAAGGAATAAAGATACACTGATATTAGTCTGCCCACAGCACTATATTTTAAATTTTGCATATTATTATGACATTGGATCATTTAAAAAAACCAATGCAAATGACACCTATTCAATCATTAGTAAAGCATTAAAAGCATAAAATGTTTATGGAATTAATAAAATTGATCAGATTAATTATAAAAAGTGGAATCACATCATTTTTTTTGATGCCGCGGCAAACTCATCTTTTCGAGATAATAACATAAAAAACGAACTTGATGCGAATTATACTTTAAAGGACGAGTATAAGATTTACGAAATATTCAATGTTCTGGATTATGAATTGAAATAGCTTTCAACGAATCACAACATACCGCATGTTAAAAAACCATTTCTCATTGCCTAAGAAATATTCATACTCTCAATTCCCAGAGGGTTCTACTTCTTCACATCCAGAATAAAACCTAACAGAATTACAAATGGTTGTACCTCTAAGAATGTATTTTTGTAATATCTGCTACAACGCTTTGCTTCGGACTCCGATAAACGTATTGATTGTATGGCGATGTTTCAGACGATTGCGGTTGGCAGCCTGTTTCATTACACCAGCGCATTGAATTCCGGCAGCACCCGAATCTCCGACCCGAATGGCTAACACAAATATTGTGCCATAAATTTTATATAATTATCTCTTCTTCATATATAAGATACTCAAACGTTACTACAGCCATAGGCCATACATAAGAAAAACATAACTTTGTCCTAACTTTGGTCTATCTTTGTACCCTCTCAGGTGTATTTTCGACTCGTGAATAACACGTAATCAATTAAATAAAAAATTGAGTTTTGTGATATAATTTCACAGAAAAAGGTTGAAAAAAGTTCAAAATTTCTTTAACGAGGAACAAAACCAAATCCAAAAACATACTCAAAATTTGGAATTCATCTAAAATTTGGAAAAATACAAATCTGATTCCGGGTTCCTGTAAAGATATGGAAATTGGATCAGGTTGGCTGTCGGGCTTAAGATAGCCGTCCGGATTTCATTGCCACGAGGTATCCGCTTATAAAAAACCATATTTACAGGCAATTAGACTAGTATTGTGTTTCTTTCTAGCTGCCATCACAGGTCAAATATAGTCACTTTATTAAGCTTAGCCAGTGGTATGATTTTCAGGGTTTATTATAGGTTGTGCTTTCAGGCGCTTGCGGTTAGGAGTATTTCTCACCACACCAGCTCGTTGAATTCCGTGAATACCTCTACTGTCCAGCCTATTGGCAGGGGGAGCAGGGGCTACGGAACAACGGTTAATGGCGGGCATTGTTAGGTGATTGCAGATGCAAAACTATGAAATTTTAGCAAATTGGTAAAGATACTTTTCCTTTTCAGCCTAAACATCAAAGAAATGGCTATAATTTTGTACGATTATTTAAGGGGCTAAAACACCATAAAACTTGTTATTTATGTTATCAACTAAGCCATTTTCTTTCATAGATATATTAGTAAAACTTTAGTAAATTACATCTTTTGCCAAAGTTTTTTTTCTACGAGGCATTAATCCAAATTTTTTACACCTTTCAATATACTCATCCTGTGTGAATATATTAAAATAAGTAATCTTTATAGAATAATTACCAAATACATTACTATCTATCAAACTTAGATCATTAATAAATACTTTAATATTGTAACTAAGTGAATCCTCTGTTTTAATAAAAAAATAAACAGAATCTGAATTAGAAAATAAAGAATCAAATGTAAAAGTACATATTCCATTATCATTCAGGAATGAATCACCTAAAACTTTTAGTCCATCATAAAGAATAGCATCTTTATAAATGACTGGTTTATTAGAACCGTTTTCAAATACTGCAATTTTAAGCACAGAAATATCTTGTGAAAAAACAGTAAATGAAAAAAACATAAACATTATTACAATTTTTATTTTCATATACATCCTTTTTTTTCTTAATGTATCCAAAATAAATAGGAACCTCTGCAAAATTCTGGGGATACCATATTTTTCCAGAGTGTTTTCCAATGACCACGTTGCGGATCTGCAAACCAAACTTCAATAGGACTATCTGAAGTCCATTGTTTTAATTTGGTAATAAGTAATGTGTGGCCGTTGCTGCTACCAATTTTTTCCTCTATAACCACAGGATTTCCGTATCTCATTACTGTACCAATCTGTTTATATGACCAATCTGATACGTCATCGACATTAAAGCCGAAATGTTTGAAATAATCGTCCAAAGATGCTTTAGGATTTTCTATTTCAAAAACATCGCCATCCTTTTTAAAGTCCGCTTGAGTTCTTACACCGCCATTCATCTCCTCGATTGTTTCCATTGTTGCATTCTTACAATTTTTTTTATCACTTTGATGAACTAACGAATAATCTTCGAGTTTTGCTAAATAATATGGTGATTTGCCAGTTAAAAACTTTCTGTCCTCAATTAAAGCCGATATTCCTGTCGATAAACCTTGAAATAATCCATTTGTTGCACCAGTGGAGAATCCATAACCAATTGCGTTTCCAATATTATTGCCTTGAATAAGTGATGATGCTGTTCCAGAAACCAACCCCGATGCAAATCCACCGGCAAAGCCAGACAGAAAACCTGTCTCGGTGGCCATGCATGTCCCTAAAGCACCTTCTACAAAACCTCCTCCCATCATCAAAGAAGTTACCCCATTTGTTACACCAGCCCCAATAATACCAGATGCAGCACCTAAACCTAAGTTTAAAAGACCTTCTGCATTAAAATCACATCCACCCATTATCCAATTGGCAAGCCCTCCTATAATCATTGCTTCAATTATAAACTCCCCACTTGGGTCTGAATACCTCAGCGTATTATTCAAACAATAGCTGTACCTGTTCAGGTTTTGCGTATTATCTGGTGCCTGGATGTAGGGGTCGGCAGAGAGGAAACGCCCCACCAGCGGGTCATACGCCCTGCCGTTCATGTTGATGAGGGTGAAGGGGTAGAGGTGCTCATGGAAGGTAAAGCCACGATCAATCAAGGGCTCAGTGGGTGGACTGGTGTATGGTTGCGCTTTCAGGCGCTTGCGGTTAGGAGTATTTCTAACCACACCAGCGCGTTGAATTCCGGGAATACCTCTACTAACCAGCCTGTTGGCAGGGGGAGCAGGGGGAACAGGGGCAACTGAACAACGGTTAATGGCGGGCATTGTTAGGTGATTACAGATGCAAAACTATGAAATTTTAGCCTGCTGTAAATCTAACGACAGAATTGCTGCTTCTTGAAAACATGCTTCTTCTGACCTGCTAAGGAAACAACCCAAAAGGTTAAAATCAGGGCAACTAAATGGATAAATATGGGTTTCTCGGCAGATAACATTGCAATGCTGAGACTAAATTGACACCTACTGCATTTTATATGAGAGCATTACAAATTTTAGTTATCTTCATTACTCCTCCAATAACCCTCTGGTAACGTTTCAACAGAAGAATTTTTTGACCTAAAAAAGCCCCCTAAAGAGTAATACCTATATAACTTACCGTCCGATATCTCCCACCTGACAAATTCCATATTCTCTATATAATAGGTACAACTGTAACCAGGAAAATAGCACAATGTTCTGTTTATGTATTCACCCGTTTTAAAAATCCCTTTAGTGAATATTACTAGTAGATTCAGTGTATCAACAACTTTAAGCTTAACCAGCAATGAATCATTCGTGCCTCTCAGATACAAAATACTGTCTTCCAAGGAGTAACCACCTCTTGCTTCAATAATACTGCCACAATTATTCGAATTAGAATGTGTCGGGAAAGTTGGCACAGAGCAAGTTGTATAGAACCATTTGTTATTCTCACAAATAATCAATGAAACCAAGGGGTATCTATCAATAAGAAAAACTCCTGTTAAATCAACTGATGCAATTTGCTGCGCTTTAGAAAAATGAGAAAAAAAGGTTATAAACATTAGCATAAAAAAAGCTTTCATAATATCAGTATATTAAAATGATGGAACCCATGCTGGATAAGCAGAATAATCTTACATCAGTAATCCGGACTCTTCGAATACCTTTACCGTCCAGCCTTTTGACAGGCTGTGCAATGGCAACGGAACAACGGTTAATGGCGGGCATCGTCAGGGGATTATAGATGCAAAACTAAGATATTTCAGCTTGCATTAGCTCAGACAGTAAAAGAGTCTTCTTGTCGGAAGCACGCCAGACTCCTTTAACCCATGGAAATACTGCATTTGCGGGTTCGCTTTGTTCGCTCATCGTAATAGCTCTTAATATGCTTATGTTATGAACTCCTATAACAATCCAGTTTGCATTTGAAGGAGTACCCATTTCGATAGTCAGTTGACTGAGATAATCTTGCTCATTATCATCTCAGGGTGAAATCTTAGACAGTTTTACTCTTCTGTTCTCAGTTGAAAGTTCATAAACAATAATAGGAACGTTAATTATGAAAGGATCAACTGCTTTGTAATATGCCTTTTAACCATATCTGTATAAATAATAAAACAAATTACTCCCTTAAACACAAATGCCAGCAGAACCGCTTATTTAATAGTCCTTCTCCAAAACGGATCAGGGTTTCCATCAGAATTAATTTTTAAAATCAAAGTAAATTGCTTATTAATCAATGATTTCTCTATGCTATGTGTAATAATAACTTTATCCTTTCCCTTCACAAGAATTTTAATGGAATGGTTGTGTACATCTTTTCCGATGAGAGTGGCTGCTTTCATACACCATTTACCAGAAAACAAAGTATCAGGGGCAGAACCTGGTGTTTGATGGTACATGTTATCTGATCCTTGAATAATTACAGGCTCTTTATCCTCTTCCGTTCCTGAAATGCGGCAGTTATCTCTGAAAATAAATATTCTAGAATCTGGAAGAATTACCATACTCATACCTGTCCCATCACAAGAATAAAACCCAGTAGTTATACTTTGACAGTAATTTGCTGAGGTAATAAAAAGAAACAAAAAAAACAAAAAAAATTTCATTGTTACTATTATTTATTAATTAATAAATGATATGGCCAATCATATATATTCAAACCCCCGTCATATGAAAATTTCTTGAGGCCATAAATTGCCCCCTTAACTCCATGCCAAAAATCAAATGTATAAGCCGATTTTTCTGTAAAGCTTCTAAACCTATTTCCTAATATTGCTTGTAAGCCAGCCACCATATGATAGGAATGAATAAATTCATGATTGAGCGTGTTAACAAAATCTTCCAGTAAAGGACGTGGAGACATGTAAATCGTAGTTTCAATCGAAAACACACTAGTTTGATTCGATTGGCAGAAACCTCCTAAAGGGGTACTAACTCCCGGAGCATCAGCAGGAATTCTGTACAATCCGCCATCTGAGCCTCTATATCTAATTGATCCCGTCTTTTTATCTTGAAGCCATATTTCATCATCTATGTCAATATCTGAAATGCCATATTTCCCCTTCCGCCATCCATTTTTGGAATAAACGAAATCTTGCATTTCTGCTTCATTGCTAAAACAACTACTACTAAAGTCTCCAACTCCAATTATTTCGTCATCCAAGAAATAGCTACCTCCTTTCCCTGTAAAGAAATTTCCATTATGTTTTCTTGCAGTAATTCCACCTTCGATTCCAGCAGATAATCCAGCTATACCTCCCCACAATAATCCGCTTGATATAGAACTTTCAAAACCAGCTCCTGAACAATAAGAAATCCCAAATGTAGATGTGAAACCAGATAATCCATAATATGTTGCACCGCCAAGAAAACTTGTACTGGCAAATAAAGGAGCTCCAGCTGTAAACCCTGCTGACAATGCCACTGAACCCACCATCGTAAAAATTGATCCAAGTCCTTGAAGTAACCCGTTATTATTCATTACTCCCGCATCTTGCATTATTAATCCTCCACCAAGGAGCAATACACCCGCAACAAAGAAAAACTCCCCACTCGGATCACTGTACCTCAATGGGTTATTTAAACAATAGCTATACCTGTTCAGGTTTTGTGTATTATCGGGTGCCTGGATGTAGGGGTCGGCTGAGAGGAAACGCCCCACCAGCGGGTCATACGCTCTGCCGTTCATGTTGATGAGGGTGAAGGGGTAGAGGTGCTCATGGAAGGTAAAGCCACGATCAATCAATGGCTCTGTGGGTGTACTGGTGAAGGGCAGTGCTTTCAGGCGCTTGCGATTGATAACCTGTTTCAGCACACTTGTGCGTTGAATTCCGGGAATACCTCTACTAATCAGCCTGTTGGCAGGGGGAGCAGGGGCAACTGAACAACGGTTAATGGCGGGCATTGTTAGGTGATTATAGATGCAAAACTATGAAATTTTAGCAGATTGGTAAAGATACTTTTCCTTTTCAACCTAAGGATCATAGAAATGGCTATAAGTTTGGCGGGTAATTTAAGGGGCTAAAACATCTCCATTATGATCAAATATAGTCATTTTATTAAGCTTAACCAGTGGCGGGATTTTTGGGATTATTATACGGAGATGTTCCAAAACAAAAATCCAACTTTGTAACTGTTATCTTTTGAAAAGTGAAATACCGATATAATCTCCTGGCAATAGCTTACTAATTAGCATTTTTTCGTTTATCAGAGCATAAAATGGGTGCTTTAAATCAAAGTCTATTAACTCCATTTCATTGCCATCTCTACACCATCTACCTTCTGAAAGAACCACACTTTTATATTCCAACAGATATTTGTTATTTGGCTTTATAATGAGTTTAAACCCACGATCACTCTCAAAAACGCCATAAAATAATGGGATTATAGTCTTATGCGACGTTTTATAACTACTGCGCTCTTCTTGTAACGTTAATGTATTTATATTAGAACAAATAGATCCATCATCAGTATTGTTTCCATAATAAATAAAACATTTGTTCCTTAAAAAGCTAAATGCTTGTTTTACCTTAAGTGACTTATTATCTACAATAAACAGCAATTCAAAGTTATGAACCTCATCTATTAACCGCAGTTCATGTTTTGTTACAGAAAACTTACCACATGATAAGATCAAAACCTCGACAATATCATCGGTAACATTTTCAGATAGTTCAAAAAAATAATTGCCATTTTCATATAAATAAAGGTCGCAACTTAAGTTTGCGTCAAATCTATCTAAAGAATAGATGCCAGATATTTGACTCTGCGCAAAGGCAGCTGTATATATTATCATGCTAATTATTACTGCTATAAACTTCATGTCTTAAAAGATTTTATCTAAATTTCAATGGCGAAGGTATTTCGTACTGTGCAGGATATGCCCCCCAGAAACAACCTTTTGGAGTATACATTGCTATTCTAGATACTGAACAAGCAGTAGATATACGCCCATCAGACATATATACATCATGCGTATATTTGTATGCAACTCTTTCTGTATATTCCGTAACTACATTAGGTAAAACATAATTATGATAAGCATGGATTAATTCATGGCCAGTAACTGCTCTGAAGTCAATTGCACTTCCATTTGAATAATAAGGTGATATATGAACATCACAATATCCGGATGTAAAATTCCGTGCATAACCGGCTACCAAATTCTTGGATTCCAAATTAACATATTCTCCGGAGTTTGTCAACCCATATCCTTTACCTGTTTTCGTTGTTATGTCTCGAATATTAAAATCTCCTTCACTAACTCCAAACACAGCTTTCGTGCGCAAGCGTAAAAATTCATCATTATCATTCGCATAGCTACTGGAATTATAGCCAGTTGCAAGTTTTTCATTTTGAGTTGAACCAACTACAAGCTCATTAGTTTTGCTTCCGTCCCAAAAATCATACCCTGCTGCGTGGTCTAAACCTCCTCTTACAATTCCACCCATTAAACCACCAATTATTGAGCCAACTCCCGCTCCTGCCAATCCGGCGTTTAATCCATCAGCAAAATTACCACCATTTGCCCATGAATATCCAATTCCGCCGACAAAACCACCCGCCGCACCTCCAACAAAACCTGTAGCAAATCCTCCAGCAAAACCTCCAACAGTAATATAGCTAGCTGCAAACTGTCCAGCCCCAAAACCAGCAACTCCAGCCACTGCCCCTATACCAAAGCTCATAAGACCCTTAGCATTAAAATCACACCCACTCATTATCCAGTTGGCAATTCCTCCAACGACAGCACCAACTAAAAAATTCAAAAACTCCCCACTCGGATCATTATACCTCAGCGGATTATTCAAACAATAGCTATACCTGTTAAGGTTCTGTGTATTGTCGGGTGCCTGAATATAGGGGTCGGCGGAAAGGAAACGCCCCACCAGCGGATCATACGCCCTGCCGTTCATGTTAATGAGGGTGAAGGGGTAGAGGTGCTCATGGAACGTAAAGCCACGATCAATCAATGGCTCCTCTGGCGTACCAGTGAAAGGCTCCCAGGTGGCAGGGTCTCTCCTCTTCCCCCAGGCATCATAGCTCAACTCCTGCACCACGTTGCCGGTTGCATCGGTAATAAGATTGGGAGATCCCAGGTGGTCGGTGTAGATGTAGTACATCTTCCCTTCGTTGTTCTGATCAATCACGTATATGGCAAACAAAGTTCCATCACCGCCCGTGAGATAGTGTATCTTCTGAACGGTGCCTTCACCGGGCTTCTCGATAATCTCCAGACCGTTGCCAGCGAAAGTCTTCTTCTTTACCACCACACCATTTTGTTTCAACTCCTGGTATGTGCGCTGGTGATCGTAGCCATACGAAATATTCAGTTGGTAATCGCCCTCGGTCACCGTGGTCATCTTGTTATACGAGTTGTAAGCAATGGCCTGTGCTGCCTGCGGCCACAGCGCGGCATTAATATCGGCCGATGTAATGGCATACGGGTTGTTAATATCCTCGCCATAAACCGCGTTGTTTATCACGTACCCCTGGGGATATTCAAGTTTCATGTCAATGTTCCCCAAAGGATCATAATTAAGGTTTTGCGACCACTTGTCGGTGTTGTTTGATTTAAGAATAGTTACGTCTAACCGGTCAAGATTATCATAGGTAAACGACTCGGTGAGGGTTGTCCCTGATATGATCTTCTTGCGCCAGTTTAGGTTACCCCCGTTAGCCCAGTCGTATTCGCGCCTGAATATTTCAGCTCCTGTATCGTTCACCGTCCATTGCTTTGTCAACAGACCACGGTCAACTTCAAACTCCGCACAGGCTAATGCTCCGCTACCCTGCAGCGTCTTGGTTAACCTGCCGTAATTGTCAGTTTCGACAGCTGCCCAAATCAGGCCTGCATCCTGTCCCCCTTTATAGAGTTTTCCTATTTGCCCGTTGGCAGCATATTCGGTGAGGATTACCAGCCCTGTGGGGTATGTCTTTTTCTTCTCACGGCCATATACATCATAGGCTATTAGGCTGGTATAAGATGATTCTTTAATCTGATCTGTTATCCCCGACACTCTTGAAAAGTCGTCATAAGTATATTGGGTGTTATGGTTTGTAAAACTTACACTCCCAAGTTGCCCAAGTCCGTGAGGTTTGTTATCATAAGTCCAGGTCGTGGTGCCTTCGGGTTCAGTGCGCGAAGTCATACGCCCAAGCAAATCATAGCTGTATATTGATGGGGTAGCCTGGCGGGAGTCTTTGCGGGTTACCATCTGGTCAAAGGGGTCGAACCCGAAATCAATGGTTCCCGCGGCAGGGTCAATGAGCCTGGTACAATTACCATGGCTGTCGTACTCATTCAAAATTTCAGTAGCCTGTTGTTGCGAACTATGCCAGGTGTTTGTTACGTTTCCACGGCAATCGTGCAGGTATTTTACACTATTGCCTGAAGCATCTTTACTTTCAGTAAGCCATCCTGCTGCATTCACCAACCGGCTGGTTACATGCCCCATCAGGTCTATATAGGTGGTTTTGAACCCCTCATAATCAACCGAGGCATTACCACGGGCTGTTGTGGTTACCCTCACTCTGTCAAGCAAATCATACGAAAAGGTGGTCGTGATATCAGCACCAGGTGTTGTTGACCTTAAATAGGGAGCCGTTTGCGTGAGAAGCCGTCCCCTGCTGTCGTATGTTTTATCCGCATATATTATGTTGCCCATGGCATCACAGGTAACTGAACGCAACTCCTGCCCCAGCGCGTTATAAAAAGTTAACATCTCGGCTGAACCCGATGTTTTTGACCATGTATAGTAGAGTCCCCCGTCGGGTTTGGCTGGGTGGGAGGTTCCTTGCACTGTAGCCCACCTTTTACAGGCAACCTGTTTGGTACCTTCGGGATGTGTGGTCATTGATTGTACTCCCAGGACATCGCTTTGGGACTGGGTAACAAGGCCGTTGATGTCGGTGGTAGTTGACACGTACAATTCAAATGGATCGTATTCAAAGTGGGTGGTATAACCCTTGGCATCTTTTGCGGACAAAACCAGATAGGGTCGTTGATCATCATACAGTTTTTCGGTAACCCGGGCTACCGGGGCTGAAGCCCCGGCCGGAGCTACATAATTGGGAGCACTCAGGGTCTCCTTTTTCAACAAACCCAAGGCATTGTATTCAAAGGCCTTTTTAACGGCCATCGGGTCGGTCGCTGCATCGGCGTATTGCAATACCTCTTTGGCCAAGGGATAGCCTACCTGAGATAAGGCATAATAAGCAAAATCGGAATGAGCTGTATATGATGTAAAAGAAGATGCTCCCGGGGCTTTATAATAATCAGTCTTTGTAACCACATCCGGTCTGCCAAACAAGTTATTTGCCGGTGCAATGTAAGTAGAATTGGTTTCGGTGCGATGCTCAAAGGCATCATCAGGACTTGTAAAATCTAATTCGCTGGCTGACCTGCCCTCAGACTGATCAACCAACTGACCATAGGTATCAAAATTGCTAACCACACGACTTGTCCCGGTATATAAATTCTCGAGCAGATCACGCGTCTTGGTCAACTGTTTGGATTGCGAAACCCGGTATCGTTTACCAGAAAGCAGGGTATAACTATTCTCCGTTTGGCTAAGATTCAGATAGTCCCCTTCCTGTATTCTGTAATTTACCTGATGATCCATCTCAGGTATTATGTATGAATAAGTTGCAGTATTGTCGGTAAAGATCTTTGTTTTGGTCAAAGATCGAAGATTGTTAAGGTTATCGTGAACTCTTACCATATCATACCCCAGGAACCCTTTTCCTTCACGATGAAACATACCAGTAAAATAATGATAGCTTTTATCTGAAGCAATTATAGTAGGTTCCAACGCAATTACAATATGATTTACGATATACCCTGGCATTGAAGAATTGAATATTTTGGAACGAGTATCATCGTACAGGGTGAACAATTGATTGCTATAAACAGATGAAGATTTGCCAGGAGAATAAGAGATGGTTGTTTTTACACCAAATCCATCATCAATCTGTTTCAACAGCCCTTCTGGCTCTCCTGCACCAAAACAGTAGAAATGTAATTCCCCAGCCATTCCGGAGACTAAATCTTCCTTGTTATCGCCATTAATATCCGCAGCATAAGACATATCAGACACATAGGTACGTTCATCCCAAGAGGATGTAAATTGCTTCACAGTTTGTGGCATATCGAAACTGCCATTACTAAAATAAAAATTTCTGATATACTGCGTGTTTGAGCTATTTCGATGGTCACGATATGATTCCAGAATATCATCCATCCCATCTCCATTATAGTCACCAACAATGTATTCTACTTCGTCCAGAATTGTCCCAGTCGAATTATCTTTATGTCCTCCCGGTTTAATATCAATTCCAAAAGTAACCACAACCTCAGGTGAATATGATGAACCTGTTCCATAACAAATATGCCATTCACCTATTTGGCTATCCCAATCGGGAGTGGGGATACACTGTAAAAGGTCAGTAATGCCATCACCATTATAGTCACCATAAAATATATACTTCCATCTTGAGGGTCCCGAATGGATATTGGAAAACACATTTGTACCCGGGTCAAAAGACAAAATACCAGGATTCTCACCTGATTCATTATAATCTCTATGAGCAACCTCCTGCTTGTTATCCCCATCAAAATTAATAGCATAGAAGTCTCTAAACTTATTATAAGCATTTGAAGTTCCAATAGGAACTTCCTCAAAAGAGAATTCATTTTGAGAATTAATATGGCTTAGAAAACAATATTGTCGATAATAGAATTCATAAAAACCAAGTATATAACGTTGAGTATTTATAAACATATCCTGAAGCCCGTCTCCATTCACATCGGCTGGTAAAACCTGATAAATTCTGTCTGTAAAATTCATCGGTTGAAGCGTGTTATTAATAAATTCACCTTCGCTGCCGTCCGCAATTAACACTTGTACGAAATTAGCTGCTTCATAATCATTAAAATTACCACTTGCGAAAGTTAAATTATGTGTATCATAAAAGACTGCCAGATCTGATTTATTGTCTCCGTTAAAATTACCCACTACCAGTTGAACTCCATCAGTAATTACCCATCCTCCCTGAGCAACTAAATTGCCAAGGCTTTGAGGGGAATTCCTGAGAGTATATCCTCCATTTCTATTGTTTATCAGCAAATCCCATGAATTAATAACTTTAAAATTATGGTCTGCATCCCAACACGATTTTTGACGAATAAAATCAGTATATCCATCCCCGTTAAAATCTCCGGGAAGGTAATCGACATCATAACCATTACCACTACATGAGTATGCAAAACCCTGAGTCTGTGTATGTGTTTGAGTAATATCATCAACATTTGAATACAAAAACCTGGTTGGATTGAAGAATAATACATTACCCGCTGAAGCATAAGTGATATTATCAATAGTCAATTTCCCAGCGTAGAATGGATTGTCATAAGCCAGATCGTAATGACTGATTTCAGATTCTCCATTTTTAATTACAATGGTTTCAATAACCCGATCATGATGATAAGCTGCCTGGTTGGAGTACTTAACAGTCGGTTCATCATCCATATAAACAAATTCAACCGAATAAACAGGATCTGTAAAATTGGCGACAGAAGGATTAAAGTTGTATGAGATTTTCTTCGGGACAACACTAAATCCGTCTGAAGTAACATTGTGGTAGTATTCTATCTTAATTGTATTCCCAAAAACATCCTCAATTTTATCAAGGAACCACTGAACTGAACTTCCATAGGGTTTCCAGATTCTCGATTCCACAGCAGAACCATAATATGATATTTTTCCGTCAGGGCTGTACACCTTAAAACCACCCCCATTAGGAACGACTTTCATTTGATTCTCAGCTTCAAACCGGTATTCAGCATCGGTACCCCAATAACTTCCACTTACTGCAATTAAACGGCTTCCATCTAGTGCCAACCGGTCATTTTCGTCAAAATCGACCGGATCAACTATGTTATCATAATAGATGTTACTTGGTGTTCTGGAGATTGAAGATAATCCTCCCAGTGACCAGCCATGTCCCAGATAACCATCACCACCAGATGAATTATATACCAGACTAAGGCCTGGTGTCATACCTGGTATACATTCCGGTAACTTTAAAGGTATTGTATAAATATAATTTCCCATAGGACCTACTGACCCCTGCCCCTCGATGGTGCCGACCACACCATTATCCCCGGCATTGGGACCGCCTGTCAATCCTGCCGTCGGTGGAAAAATCAGATAAGGATCGATATTAGCTCTCAGGCTGGCATCATCAGTACCTTTGAAGGATGCTCCATTGGTAAATTTGACATATTCACTGGCTGTATATATTGACCCGGTAGTAATTGGCGTACTAATGGTAAAATTTGGAGCAGGCTGCTGAGCAACTGCCAGACAGGCATTGATCAACAGTATGGATAGGGCTATAGCTTTCTTCATAATTGTGCTATTAAATGGTAATAAATCATATTCATCGAAGTAATCCGGGAGGCTATAATCCTGATATAAGCTATCCGATTATCCCACCTACCCGGCTGATGAAATGTTACTTGTTTTGAATCAAGTCCTTGAGTTGATTTATCTCAATTTGCTGCTTTTCGATAAGCTTTTGCTGATCGATAAGGTAAAGTGTAAGTTCTTCGACTTTCTTTAATAATGTAGCCTGCATCTCACCAACAGCGATCCCATCCGATTCAACCTTTGCTGCACTCGGAACGCCAGGTAAATGGCCATTATCGATCACAAACTGTTCAACCTCGGAGAGTGACGGAAGCGTGTACCCCGATTTAAATACATAATCTGGCCAGTTCCAGATAGCAGAACCAATCTCGACTTTCAGTTCCTTACATCCTATGGTTCCATTTACTGCCATGGCATAATCTCCGGTATTGTTAGTTCCTACTCCCACTTTCAATTCTCCGGCATAAAGTGTCTTGGTAGTGCTGTTCAATGTCCAGTACTGTGGGGTCTCTTCCGGAGGGTTGGTCCAGACACCGTAGCCTAAGCGGTCGCTGATTAAAATCTTGCCTTCACCGGCACCTTGTCTCAGCTGGATGCTATCGGCCACTATATAAGGACTGCCCATTGAATAAGTGGCGCCAATAACGGCAGATGTAATTAAATTTTGAATTGCTGCAGATTTGCAAACGATTTCCCCGGTAGGATTGATTGTGAAAACCAGGCTCTTTGCATAGCTTCCTGATACGTCTCCCTTTTCTATCGGGTTTTCTATGTTTCTCAATGCCCAGAACTGATAACACGAAGCAGTGGCACTATTGGCAAACACAACCGGGTTGTTGGCTGCCGGATCAAATCTTACAGTTACTGAATCAACTCCTTTAATCTGCAGTTCGCTGGTAGGGATTGTTGTCATTCCTACGCCTAAATACCCTGTAAAAAGCCCGTTGCCGACAACGTGCAAAGGAGTTATTGCTGAAAACGCGGATGTTCCCCCGATGCCGGTTTTTGATCCAAAATAATTGGTAAGGGCGTTGCCTGTCTGGAAAATGCCATAGGAATTATTATTTAATAACTCAACAGCATAATCGGTTGTATGTCTGGAAACCCTAAATCCATTAAATGTTTTAGTGCCATCTACTAAAAGTTCAAAAAGAAATCCCGTTTGGGTAAAAAGGGGCGAAGGTGTTGATGTACTGCTATACGGGAATAATAGTCGAGGCGTTGCACTTGCACTGGCCTGATATTCATATAGTCTGGAACCTGTCGCGTCTATCCTTGCAAGTTTGCTTGAAGTAGTCTGTCCATTAGCGATTTCAAAAAGAAAAAGAAAAGAGCAAAATATAAAAAAGCCGACAGTACAAAATGATTTTTTCATAATTCAGATTTGTTTTTTTGCAAATGTATAAAATTATACATAATAATTTCCAAGAATTTTAAACCATTATCTTTGTATTTTAATTTTTAAACAAAATCATTCATCAAATGAAAGCAACATCAACCCTTTCTTTACAAGTCAGAGACATTTTCGAATCAAAACCCTATCTTGAAGGATTAATCCTCATATTTCTGGTCATTTTTTGTGCGACCCAATCATACGCCCAAACCACCCTCCCTTTTTCCGAAACATGGGAATCGGGACAATTTACCACCCATGGCTGGGCTGTAAACCAGGGCAGTGGTCAATGCCTGATCGTCGATGAAGGCATCGGCGGAGGGAAAGCAGTGAAAACAGGCCACCTGGCAACACAGACGGGTAACGACTCGGTAGTCCTTCAAACCCCGCTGTTAGATGCCACCAATGTCGCCGAAGGAATCCTTCTGTTCAGGTTCGGTTATAAGCTGATGAACCCCGACAGCACGAGATGGCCACTGCTAAAAGTATATTGTGATGCCGGAGCAGGCTGGGAAAAGTTGTATGAACTTACCTACAATGCTTCCTACGATTGGCGTGAATTAAAGACACATCTTGCCATGGCGGTGGGGCATCAATTCAGGTTGATGTGGGTAGCCTGCAGGGAAGCCGATTCAGTCAACGGGCAATGGCTGATCGACAACATCAGCATTTCAGGCCCATCTGACAAGCCCTTTTTCCCGTTGACAGCCGTGGCAGAGAATTCGGTCAGCCAGTACCAGACAAAGCTAAACTGGGAGAAGCCGCAGGTAAATGGAACAACGGGTGCATTATCACACGATACAATAGCGTATTATGAAGAATTCATTGAAATGGATTTGTTTTTTCAGGAACTTAAGCACGGCTATGGCGTTCGTTTTAATTACACACCATTTCATGATGCTAATTTATATGAATTGCGTTTTCACCACCACTCATGGTTGGGATTTACAGGGCGTTCAAGTTACAATATAAGAATAATGGATCTTTACTCAGGAGAGATTGTAAAAACATCAGGCCCCTTCACCACTACCTGTACCGAAGGATGGGAGGAGCACATACCATTAGATCTAAGCCAATTCAATGATATCGATTCTATTGCAGTGCTGATCGAACCATTGACATACAATCCTGAAATTTGTATGCCTGGAGTATCACTTAATGATTTTCCTGTAGGAGACAAAATACACACAATTAGAATAAGTCTTTTAGATCCATCCCTCTATTCTGGTATAGAATATGCAGAAATAGCTGTGATGGTAACCTTTCTCACTCCTGAAGGAAAACAATTTACAATCGATCCCTCATCCTACAACATCCAACGCTGGCAGCAGAGCCTCCCGCTGAACTACAACCTGATGGCAACCACCGACAGTACTACCACCGAATGGTTCGACGCTGATGTTACAAAGGGATGGTATAGCTACTACGTGGCAGCCAATTATGCCGATGGCTCAGCCATCCATTCCGATACCGTTGCCGTGGAAATGCCATCCGGCATCGGCATTCAGGAGGCTGCAACAACCCGTCCTGCCGTGTTCCCCAATCCCGTTACCGGTAACACGATCCGTTTCAGCTATGCCGATCAGATTGCACTTGCCTCGGTATATGATTTGACAGGCCGTTGCCTGTTGCAAACCGCTGCTCAGGATGCCCTTCAGGCAGGCATCGATGTTTCGCACCTCACCAACGGCCACTTCATCGTGAAGCTGCTGCTGCAGGATGGGAATATCGTTTGCAGGAAGGTGTCTGTTGTCAGGTAAAGAAAACCTTTACAATAAATCAACCTACGCTTTGCCTCCCGGTAACTCTGGGTAATATAAGGTTGGCTATAACCTTGACTTGCTGGCGGGATGTTGGCAGCGCGATTGTTTCACGGAGAACCACAGAAAACCACGGAGAACCACAGAGTGGGAAGATTTCTTCTCTGTGTAACTCTGTGTAATATTACGTTGACACTAACCTTGACCTTGACTTTGACTTGCTGGCGGGATATTGGCAGCGCGATTGTTTCACAGAGAACCAAAGAGCTAAAGGTTAAATCAAAACAATCGAAACCCTGAAGGGGTGACATTATTGTAGAACAAATATTTCCGATACAACCAAAACCCCGAAGGGGTGACATAAAACAACCAATTATAGCTTGCACATTTTCACAAATACAAATTCAAATAGTCTTTGTTGCAAAGATGTGAGAAGCTTAATGGTTAAAACCGATAATGGCTATTTCGGACGTGGTGCGAGAAATAATAAACATATCGAACAATTTTACCAAGGATAGAAATTTGTGTGAGAACATATTCGTTTAAATGGATGATGAATAATATCACCCCTTCGGGGTTAAATAATATTTGCGAATAATGCTATCTATAATAATACCAGCCCTTCGGGTTTAAATAACAACAAATTCCGAAGGGATGACCAACCATTGGGAAACATCAATAGGCTGGCGTGAATGTTTGCCGCGCTGTAGTTTCACGGAGAACCACAGAGAACCACAGAGTGGAAGAATTTCTTCTCTGTGTCTCCTCTGTGTAACTCTGCCACAGAGAACCACAGAGTGGAAGAATTTCTTCTCTGTGTCTCCTCTGTGTAACTCTG